>Ga0172377_10004096_pt1 | contig 14991 bp, 20 predicted proteins | sample Pumphouse3metaG_FD_119749 | JGI IMG/M metagenome (GOLD analysis project Ga0172377, IMG submission 119749) | Leachate microbial communities from a municipal landfill in Southern Ontario, Canada - Pumphouse #3 metaG | ecosystem: Engineered > Solid waste > Landfill > Unclassified | place: Canada... | reverse complement strand
TTCTACTTTCATTGTTTCAAAATCTATTTTCATATATTTTATCCATTTTCCTTATAACAATATCATAGAGGTAAAGTGCTGGAATAAAAAGAGAAAGTTTAGCAATATAAAAGAATATCTTAACTTGGTTCAGCTTTTTCATAAAAAGAGCTATTAATAGTTGAAAATATATGTAAATCAGCTATATCAGTCCTTATTTTCATGCGATTTAACTATTTCGTTAAAAGAGTTAGAAATACTTGAGGGAACCTTTATATTTCCTGATATTTCAAATAGTGAAAAAACATCTCCAGTATCATACATTTGTCCATTTGGAACAGGTTTAGTGCGCAGTCTTATCATGGTAATCAATGGGGTTGTGATTTCATCTGGATTAACAAGCTTTTTATTCCTGGTTAAATTATTGTCTTCTTAAATATAGTTGATATAATAATAACAAAACAATAATATGTTTATTTAATTCTTGTGTTGATAGAAAAGAGAGAAAACATGAAAAAAGCAGTTATTCTATTTGTAGTATTCGCCTTTTTAGATTTTATTTTATATGTCATTTTAGGAAACTTCTCTGGTGCCTCACAAGGTTTCGAAACACAATTGCTGCCGTTTATAGTTATTGAAATTGCTACGTATGGAAGCATCATAGTTTATGACATCGAAAAAAAGGATAAAAAAGATAATTAGTTAACAAACTTCTGTTTTTTTATGAGTTATTTCCATTGATGTTGGAACAGCTTTGATAATGCAACCAATGCCTTCTTTCTTGAAATCAACCGAATTAATTTATAATTTTGAAAACGAAAACGCAACTAATTTGAATGAGCAAAATAAATTGTATTCTTCAAAAAATTATGAAAAATTTGAATATTTGTTTGAGAAATATTCAGTTGATACTGAATAAGCTGGTAGATCAACGGACATATACATTTAAGCCACTAAAAACAGCAAAGTCACGTAACACTAGATTGGCAATTTAATTAATGGGTTTTATTTGAGATATATTGTTATATAATGAATATAAGAGAATATAACAATAAATCAGGGGGTAAAATTATGAGTAAATTTATAAATAAATTTAATTTTCCTAGCAAAAAGATGGTTTTAATTTGCACAATTATATTGTTGGTTTCTGGCGGAGTTTTGATTCCTTTAATGGGGAATTTTGTGGGATCATACACCTATCCAGACAATACTTTTCTATTAACTTATTCAAAACTTCACGAGTACATATCTAAACTTGGTGCTCTAGGTATTGAACGTTACGTTATCACCAAATATTCTTTTGATATAGTATGGCCTTTTATTTATGTCTTATTTTTAAATGTATTAATAAATTATTTTAGACAGTTCATAAAGATGGAGCCGTATTTAAATTTATTATCAGCGATTTGTTTTGTGTTTGACATGCTGGAAAATTTGTATTTTGCTTCATATTTAGCTAATCACGGCTCAGAATTTATCGGATACATAGGAATAACCTGTTATTACATCAAATGGGTCGTGTTATTTGCTCTAATTGGTATATTGATTTATAAATTTAATATTTACGTTAAATTGCAAAGAAAACAAAAGGATGATAAAGAGTAGGAACACTTCCTATTTAAGTTTAATTTTATTTTTTTAAAAGTATATTGTTTGAATAAAATACGATGGTTTTTTAATGAGAAAGCACTTAGACAAAAACAGTAGAATTTTCATTTGTATACTATGTATTTCTTCCTTATACTTTTGACATAATTTATGATAATATATGAGCATGAATATCAATAAAGATGCAATATATCTAAATGAAGCTAATTATCTTAAAGGAAATGAAATTTTTTGCGGGGTATCTCCTGTCGAAAAAGTTGTTAAAAATAACATCTAAATTAATCAATACTATCGCCATTGAATGTGGATTCAACAGCGCTAGTAATTTTATTAGAGAGTTTAAAAATAAAACTAATATTACGCCCAAACAATATAGAAAATTATATTTAGCCACTAAAGTAAAATGATTTCTGAATCGTGAGTAAAACTGATAAGATTACTTACGTCTTTTGCGTTAACGGAAAAAATAACACTTATCAAACTAATGAGATCTACTATTAGACTAATGCCTGTAAGTATTCCCAAAGTTACAACTGTAGAAGCTATGGAAAAGATTTCAATTCCAAAAAAACTAGAGCCAACAAAAATCAATCCGATAATGCCACACACAAAGAACGCTGAAATAACGCGTCCTAAGACGTTTAATATGAACTGATAGTATGTAAGCCTATTGAGCGTATCTATCGTTCCTAGGTGAAATAAACGATATCCTAGGGTTTGATAATACCCTAGCAATACCGGAATAATAACAAATAGTAAAACGAATACAATCAGAGAGGATATTAGGGCAATGGTGGTTTTTATACTATTGGTAGCATCGTAAGATAATTTGTATAAGCGGTTTTATATTCGGGTACTTCTAATAATGTTGATCCAGCTACCGTAAAAATTTACTGAATCGTAGCATCCAATAAATCTCATGAATTGAGCTAGTTCAGAAAGATTAACTCCGTAGGAATCGCTAGAAGCAACATTTGTATTACTGGAATTATATCTTAGGGACTCAATAGCTGTTAGCAAAACTTTGCCGTCGGGTTTAATTCCTACACAGGTGCGAGGAATATTGGTGTACTTCGCTCCATTCGTATATTCATTTGAAATAGTAGAACTGATTTCGCCATTTTCAACGAGCGCATGTCTTCCACCAATAATAGTGGTGTATCCATCCCATTTGGAATCTGAACTGCCAGAAGTAATAGCAATCATATCGTTAACGTTATAAGTTTCTTCTACGTCTTCAGTGGAAATTAAGTAAAAATATTCAGGTTCAGTATTTTAAAATTTCACTTCTTCTTCTTGAACGTAAGATTCTTCAATAATTCCGTGAGTCAATAATCCTTTAGTTGAATCTTTCTTAACTTTATATATGCGAGAACCTTCAAATACAGTAGTTATTGTTTCATTATATTCTAAGATATTTGTTCAAGTTAAAAATATATATGCGGTGCAAAGAAAAACTAAAATATAAAGACTATGTTAATATTTAACGATTTTAGTTTGAAAAATCGGGATAATTTTAATTAAAAAAACAAAGATTTAAAAAGCGCTGAAGAGGGAACTTCAGCGCATATTAATATAAATTGGAGCTATATTAATTTAAGTTGATTTGGAAAAACCGAACAATTTTGGTTTGGTCTTTCGATTTAATAGGAGGTGAACGTTTTGTTTGTTGTTCAGGTATATATAAGTAATGCTCTTTTAAAAAATGACAGGCGCCGAAAGGATATGACGACGCCTATTATATTAATATATATTGGAGCTATATTAATCTTAGTAAGCTTTAAGGAAGCGTTTGTATATAAAGAACATTTAAGCCGCGCTTCTTTATAAACATATTGTATATTTGCTAGTTAAGATGAAGTTAAGGTCTGAAGAAAATTTAAATATTTTATACTAATATATGAATGAATCTAAGAAAAAACGATTTTTATAGAAAAATGAGTTAGATTCCATTCTAGCTTCAGATATAAATATCCGTTATTTATTGACTAAATTAAGCCTAGACCTTAAAATAAATAAGAACTTAGAGACGAAAATCTTATGTTAAATCATACTGATTAACTTATGTAAAATTCTTTTGTAATATTTCCTGTAAATTCGGGATAGTATCTCTAAGAGTTGGCTGTGTTATTGAATGTGTAACAAATTTGATTCTTAGTTCAAGTAAGGAGAGTTTTATGTGGATATACCCAGTTTACGCTTTGCTGTTAGTCGCGATAGTTTTTCTATCTATTAAACTAGCGGATTTAGTTGATTTATTAGATAAAAAAACATGTATTAGTGCTGTGTTTATCGGAAGTGTACTGCTAGCGGCAGTAACCTCTCTTCCTGAATTATTCACGTCGATTTCAGCAATTTTAATAGTTAAAGATCCCCAGTTAGTCATTGGAGATATATTAGGATCAGATATTTTCAATATCATGATCACTTCTATTTACACGATTATGTTTTTTACGCAATTTAAAAAATCCGACATACACAAGTGGCACTTAGTTTCGTCTTTGGCCTTGCTAGGTATGTATGGTTTATCTATGTACGCTTTATTAGCGCCTGAAAATCTTCAGTTGATGCTTGGGGATATAAACTTTATATCTGTATTATTACTATTAATCTACATAGTACTTATGGTAAAACAACCTAAGCAAGATGAAGTGGAAAATATTCAAGAAACTGATTCAAAATTAACTTTAAAACAAATAGTATGGCTGTTTGTTGGTCTCGGTTTACTTTTGATAGGCGTCAGTATTGCTATTACGTATATGACTGCAAAGATTCAGGTAGCAATACCTTGGTTAAATGGAACTATAGCTGGAGCTATATTCTTGGGAGTAGCTACATCCTTACCTGAGGTCATATCTACTTTCCATCTCTTTAAATTAAAGAACTTAAACGCTGGATTAGGAAACATGATTGGCTCATGTACGTTTAATTTCCTCATCTTAGCATTTGCTGATGTTATATCTTGGTCTACCATAGGTGGAAACAGTGCAGATGTTAGTGCAAGAGGAATATTTATATCAACTGTTGATTCTCAACAACTAGTATTGTTTGGTGCAATATCTATTGCTGCTTTATCTATAACTCTTTGCTTAAAGATATTCACTAATGTATTCGAAAACAAGAAATTCGGACTCCCGATTGCGACAGGATTATCCTTAGCAAGTATTGCATCCTATTTATTAGTATTTATTCTTTAAGTTTTACCCGCATATTTCGACTAATGAATATTAGCTTATGTTTTAAGCAGTGCAATAGATTGCGAAAATGATATAGAATATTTATAGAAGAAAAGGAATTTAATGAGAAATAAAATAGGACCTGTTGTATTTGAATATTTGGAAAAATGGTACACGGGTTATTTAACTCCTTCTAAAGGGAAAAACGTAAGAATTAAAATATGTTATGGAACATTAGTGTTTGCAATTCCCGAAAATATCATAAGAAATTATCACAGAAGCGAATCGGTAAAAAACGGCAAACTTCTTGAGATGTTTAATAGAAGTGAAGATCAGATTGATTACAGCGGTCTTTTCTGTGTCTATATGAAAAAGCTCAATATGGATCGCTTCTTAGTTAAGAAGAAAATAGTGTTGTCGGGAGTCTTGAATATGACCGATGAATTTGTTTATATATTAGGCGAAAAGAAAAAAGTCATTTACGGATCAACCATGGCGAACGAAGGTGAATTTAGCATCGGTAATAAAAGCGATTTGAATTCGCTTTATAGAGAGATGGCTCTTGGCTATTTAAAAAAGAGAACTCAAGAATTGTCCGAAGTAATGCGCGTTGTAAAACCCGTGACTGTTGGGCTTTCTAACGCCACTAACTATTTGGGAATGAACAATATAAGACTTAATAAAATCATTTACAATCCTACGTTATATTCGTTCTCTACGGAGCTTATTGACGCCATCATAATACATGAACTTGCGCACTGTTTTGTTCATGGCCACAACAAAGAATTTTATGCTATAATACATACGTATTGCCCTCGTTATAAGGAATATTCTACATATATTTCTGGAGGAATGTACAACTTAGAAATGGTGAGTGAATATGAGTAAAATAATAGAGATAACATCCGAAACAAATAAGACGTATAAACAATTTTTGGACGTGAAAAAAAACGGAAAGAAATACGGACTAGTTCTAGTTGAAGGTGAAGATCTTGTGCAAGCTTGCAAACTCACTGGTGCGCTTAAATACGTAATAGCTTATAAAATAATGCCTGAATATATGGACTGTCAACAGGCCATTGTCAATCAGGCTATGTATAAAAATCTTTCTTCCTATCAATCGCTTCCTAAAATCATGGGAATAGCGAGGTATTCGTTAGCGGAAGAGATCACGGATAAAGTTATATATTTAGATGGAGTTCAAGATCCTGGAAACTTAGGAACGATTGAGCGTTCAGCCTTAGCTTTTGGATTTAAGAGCGTGATTCTTTCAAAAGACTGCGTATCGCCCTTTAACACGAAGGCCGTTCAGGCGTCCAAAGGGAGTATTTTTGATTTGAATATTAAATATATGGAACTTGAAGATTTGGTGACTGAAGGATATGAATTGTATCTAACTTGTTTAGAAGGTGAAGACATCAGATATCAAAAATTGCATAGAGAAGGTAAGATATGCTTAGTTATTGGTAATGAAGGGCAAGGAATTCGCGAAAAAAATTTGAAGCTTCCGGGTCACAAAATAAGATTAGAAATAAACGATAAGATCGAATCTTTAAATGCCGGCGTTGCCGCAAGCATATTTATGTATTTATGGAGTTCAAATGTTAATTGATCAAATTGACCTGGCAGAGAAACCAGCGACTGATAAAACAATGTTCTTTGCTAAACAAAATGTTAAAAGAGTTTTGATATGCCTTCATGGATTCGAAACTCGAAACATACACGATTGCGTTGAATTTAAAAAATATTTTGACGATGTTAATTCGAATCCCAGTTACGAATTAGATTTGTTCACTTTCTACGAGTGGGGAGAACCTAAATCGTATAAGCATAAAATGTTCTATGAAAAATGCAGAGCAGAGGTTCAAAAGTACTATGACAAAGGCTACGTTGTATATATTTTAGCCTATTCATTTTCAGCGAGTATTGGTGCTAAATTGTGCGTGGAATTTCCAAAGATAGAAAAACTTGTTTTAGTCGCTCCTACTACTTATCTTATTCGAACTAAATTATTGATAAACTATTTGAAAATAGCGTGCAAACAGGTTAAATTTAAACTCAAATATAAAGAGAAGGCTAATAAAGTTTTAATAAGGACGAAAAATAATGGACTGATAAAATTATTTTTTGCTATGACTGGAACGATCTTGTCGTATAGAAAATACTTAAAAAAATTGGATGGCAAAGTTCTAATGATCAAGGGTTCTGAAGATGAATTTTCAATAAATAATACTTTTTCGTACGTATCATATAAAGCTAAAAATGCTGTTACTATTTCGAAAGTGTACCCCGGTTATAATCACATTATGTTTATGGAAAGAGATAAAGCTATCTGCGCTTATAAAGATGTGCTATATTTTATTTTTCACATTGAAAATCTCGACAGTGATATACTTGAAGAAAACGACCAAAAATAGACTTCTCGTTTTTACGAATTTTTGGAAAGAGAGATTTCCAATAAAAAATTAATTTTCTCTAATATTTTGCCACTTCTAAAAAAGTGGTTTTTTTAGAACAAATTTTCAATAAAATTCTTGCGAAAAAATTTAAAGCGGAAAATTCTTAATAAGTACTGGTAATACAAGACAATTTATATGAATAATATTTATTAAAAATCGCTAATTAACAAAATGATCTAGAAATATTTTGTACAGTGTATATTTTTCATTAAAATGTTGTTGCAATTTTGTTTCTAGTACATTATTATTCTTTTGGTAATGAAATTAGGAGTTCAAAATGGAAAATAATAATACGCCTCTAATTGAGTTGAGAAACATCTCTAAATCCTTTGGTGAAACCAAGGTTTTAAGAAACATAAATCTAACGATAAACAGAAATGAATTTGTCACTTTACTAGGACCATCTGGTTGTGGTAAAACTACAACTTTAAGAATCCTTGGAGGATTCGAATCTCCTACTTCAGGAGAAGTGTATTTTGAAGGGAAAGATATATCATCAGTTCCTCCTTACGAGCGCGAATCAAATACTGTCTTTCAGTCCTATGCTTTATTTCCGCACTTGGATGTTTACGACAATATTGCTTTTGGGCTTCGCATCGAGACTTTAGAAAAACGTGAATATCCAAATGTTGAACTTACTAAAAAAGAAAAAATAAAAAAGTTTTTTTACAACAAAACTAAAAAATATACAGAAACCGAAATTGAAGAAAAAGTAAACGCCGTAATCAAACTTGTTAATTTGACAGGAATGGAAAATAGAAGCGTTACTAATCTCTCTGGGGGACAGCGTCAAAGAGTTGCTATTGCGCGCGCTATTATTTTGAGACCCAAAATACTTTTGCTTGATGAATCTTTATCGGCTCTTGATTTGAAGTTGAGAAAAGACATGCAATACGAATTAAAGGAACTTCAAAGATCAACAGGTATTACTTTCGTTTTTGTTACTCACGATCAGGAAGAAGCTTTAACTATGTCAGATAAGATTGTTCTTATGAAAGACGGAAATGTAGAGCAACAGGGTACTGCTGAAGAAATATACAACGAACCCGTCAACAGATATGTCGCTAATTTCATTGGCGATTCTAATATTTTGAGTGGAAAAGTTATCGATTCTCGCCACGTTGAATTCGACGGAGAAAAATTCTTGATGGACGAAACGAATTTTCCCGATGGTACTGAGGTTGACGTGATGATGAGACCTGAAGATTTGGATATTGTATATCCTTCAAAAGGAAAACTCACCGGAGTCGTGGATTCAATCTTCTTTAAAGGCGTTTTCTACGAGGTAGATGTAACTTTAGACAACAAGCGCATCGTTACTATTCACACCACGGACTATATTCCCGCCGGTAAAAAGGTTGGCATCAACTTTGATACTGAGGATATTACTTTAATGGAGAAGATGAAGTAATATGGCGTTTCATCCAAACACAATTCGGCGACAAAAAGTCAAAGTAGGATTCAAGTGGGATCTATATGCGGGTATGAGTATTCCTTACCTTCTCGTATTGTTCTTATTTGTCTTACTGCCGTTCATATTTATCGTACTGTACGCATTCTTGTCCAAGGATGGATCTAAGTTATATTTAACTTTGGATAATTTTGTCGAGTTTGTCATTAATGAAAAGTTTTTAAGCGCAGCGGGTTTGAGTTTGTGGTTTGCATTTATCACAACGGTTATATGTCTGATCATTTCTTATCCCATAGCCTATTTTATCGGTCGTTCTAAATTTCAACTTCGATCTCTAATTATTATGTTAATAACGATTCCTATGTGGATTAATATGCTGCTTAGAACTCTGGCTTGGAAACAAATATTTCAACTTTTCGAATCCTGGTTGGGAATATCTATTCTCGGAACTGACTTTGCTGTTACGTTCGGTATGGTTTACGTTTTCTTACCGTTTATGATCATTCCGATTTACACATCCATAATAAAAATCAACCCTTCGCTTTACGAGGCGAGCAAGGATTTAGGTGCAAACTCACTTCTCACCTTCATTCACGTAACTTTACCCCTTAGTATGCCTGGAATCATCTCTGGAATCACAATGGTATTCCTACCGGCAGCTACCTCGCTTGTTATACCTAAATATTTAGGCGATGGTAATTCCCGATACTATTTGATAGGAAACTTGATTGAGTCATACTTTATCAAAGGCGACAACTACTACTTTGGATCAGCTATTGCAGTCATATTATCGCTTATTATCTTAATGATGATGTACCTTGTAACAAAGATGGACCGGACAATAGTTAACGAAAAGGCTAACACTTTAAAAGGAAGAAAAAAAGTGGGAGGTAACCTCAATGGTTAGAACGCGCAAGAGGAAAGAATTGCATTCTTCAAGGAACTGGAAGGGCGGAGCACTTTACAATATCTACGTCGGTGTTATTTTGCTATTCTTCTACGCTCCAATCATTTCTATCATGGTATTTTCCTTCAATTCTGGAAGTTCCGTTACAAACTTTGAATCATTCTCATTCGTTTGGTATGAGGAACTATTTAAAAACGATACCTTAATGGCTGCTTTAGGCACTACTGTATCGATTGCATTTATCGCAACAGTTGTCTCTACAATAATAGGAACCCTAGGTTCAATAACCTTGGCAAATATGACTAAGACTCATCGTTTGTTTACCAATTTCATACTCAATGCTAACAATATTCCAGTAGTAAATCCGGATATTGTTACAGCGGTAAGTTTGATGGTTTTGTTTATGGCGGTAAACGCGGTATTGCCTATGGGCTACACTACGATGTTGTTAGCTCACATTGCATTTTGTACACCTTATGTAGTTATTCAGGTGTATCCAAAAGTTTTGAGACTAGATCAAAATCTAGTTGAAGCTGCTATGGATTTAGGTGCGAGCAGGAAGCAAGCTATATATAAAGTTATGCTCCCCGAACTTAGACCCGCAATATTTAGCGGAGCGTTGATGGCGTTTACAATGTCATTCGATGACTTCATCATTTCATATTTTGTCGGAGGACAAGAGATGAATATTTCAATCTACGTATATTCCATGCGCAGATTCAATCCGGTTGTAAATGCATTGTCTTCAGTTATCTTCTTGGTAATTGGTCTCACGTTCGTTCTCATTGAGGTAATAAGATTGCGTCAAACGAATTTAGAAGATGATGACAACAATTTTAGACGAAACAAAAAGAATACAAAGAAAGAAGGTTTATTATGAAATCGAAAAAATTAGTACTGCTCGCCATTTTAATTGGCGGAATCTGTCTACCTGGTCTCACATCTTGTGGATCAGCAGATTTAGTTTTCTTTAACTGGGGAGAATATATTGATTTAGATATTATCTCTGAGTTTGAAGCTCAAGAAGGCGTCAATGTAAAGATGCTTACTTTTGACACAAATGAAACCATGTTAGATAAGATGGAAGCTTCTACCTACGATGTAGTAGTTCCCTCTGACTACGCAATTGAAGAACTCGCTGTTAACGGCGATCTTCAAACTTTAGATATGTCGAAATTTGAAAATTATTCAACGGACAAATTAGTCCCCTCATTAAAGAGCGCTTTGGATAATTTAGCTACAGACAAAGGAACCAAAGAAGGTTTCAGCATGCTCGATTATGCCGTGCCTTACACATGGGGTGAAGTTGGTTTAATCTACGATTCAAGCGTTATATCTACTGAAGAAATCGAAACTTCTGGTTGGGGAGCATTGCGCACTGCGAAAAATGCTGATGGCTCAGATAGACAAGTTTGTCTTTACGATTCAGCAAAGGACGTTTATTCCATGGCTTTATCAGCTTCTGGTCACGATTTTGTAGATCCTACAGAGACTGAATTAGCGGATGCTACCTCTTGGTTGAAGACTCTCAAGACAAATATTGGAGATAACCTCTCATTCAAAACTGAAGAAATTTTAGATGAAATGCCCGCTCACAAATACGACATATGTCTCGATTATTCGGGCGATGCTATCTATTCAATAATGGAAGAACAGGATCCGATCGGTCCGATCAAGTTCTACATTCCTGAAGCAGTTGAAGGCTCAGATACCAGAACGAACATATACTCCGATGCGCTTTGCATCACAAAAGACTGTCAAAATACTGAACTTGCTTATAAATTTATCGATTACCTTACAACCCACGAAGTTGCAAAAGCAAATACTGAATGGATCGGTTACACAACTCCCATCAATTCCGTATACGAAGAAGTGACCGCAGAAGGCGGATACTTTGAATGTTGTAAAGAAGCTTACGAAGTAAACGCGATAGACAAAGATCACTTCTATCGTTACGACAACGGATTAAGAAAGACTTTAGAAGATCTTTGGCTGAAGCAAATTAGATAAATGATTAAAGGATTTATATTCGATTTAGACGGTACTTTAGTAAATACTTTACCCGATTTAACTCTTGGAGTTAATCACTCTTTAGAGTTGAACGGATTTGCTGCACGCTCTGAACAAGAAGTTGAAAGTTACTTAGGAAATGGTTCTGCTTTTCTCATTAAGAAAGCGATAGGTCAAGATGTAACGGAAGATATATATCGAAAAGTATTCGACGATTATCTCAGTTATTATTTGGAACATGTACTTGTTAAATCTAACGCTTACAAAGGTATGGCAGACACTTTAAAGGAATTTAAACTAAAAGGATATAAACTGTTCGTTCTCACAAATAAACCTCACGAGGCGGCTGTACGGCTCGTAGAGGGACTATTTGGAGATGTGTTTGATATGATAATTGGCAACAGCGACACTGTACCGACAAAACCGAATTTAACCGGAATAAATATTATATTAAATAAGTTCAATTTGAAACCTGAAGAGATTTGCTACATAGGAGATTCAGACGTGGACATGATAACTGCAGATAAAGCTAACCTTAAAATTAAGGTCGCTTGTTCTTACGGATATCGTTCGTTAGTTGAGCTTCAAAAGTATCATCCGGACTACGTTATAGATTGTCCGAGTGACCTGATGAAAATGAAGTTTTTCTCAAAGTAATAGAATGCGCAGTTAATATAGTAAAAGCATAGATGGTTACTTGTTTAAATTTGTTTATAAATTTATCTCAATATCTTGCATTTACTATCTCTATGTGCTTTAATAAATAAGCGCTTTGGTTCCTTAGCCAAGTTGGTAAGGCAACTGACTGCAACTCAGTCACCGCTGGTTCGAATCCAGTAGGAACCTCCAAAAAAGCGATACGACAAGTGTGCGCCCATAGATCAACTGGATAGATTGTTTGGCTACGAACCAAAAGGTTAGAGGTTCGAGTCCTCCTGGGCGCACCATTTTCTTTCTTAAGAAAATAAAATAATTAACAGGTAGTTCCTGTTTTTTTTTTTGCATTTTTTTCCTCATACAAATATCCGCAATAAATATTACCTAGATATAATTTATTTTTAAGATTAAAATAACAATATGGAAAATTATTTTTGCGGGAAAAAATCATCATAGAAATTTTGAAGTAAAAAGTATTATAGATTCTATTTTGAATGAAAATAAGCAAATACTAACATTGAAAGAGCTTAATAATGATCTATATATAGATAAAGTGAAGCAATTTTTGAGGAATATTGAATATAGAGAATCGCCAGATGGTATTTCATTTATAGATGATAGACCTTGTATAGTTGAGCATTTTGCATTTGATTGTTCAAAGAATGCAGGAAAAGGATCTGAGTTTCAGCAAAAAGCAGGAAAAAACTTTAAGGAAACAATTGGAAACAGGTCAACAAGTAGAGCAATTATTTCTTCAACCGATGATATACAATATTATTTTGATAATTTAAAATACGCATTTGAAAAACATTGCAAAAATAGGGAAAAATATGAAACTAACTTATACAATGATTTTCACGAAAAAGATAGTAGAGTTAATAAAAATACAAAATATTTAGAGGTGTTTGTAATTGAAGATTGTTCCCTAGCAGTATATTTTTATAATGAAAAATCTTTGGAATGGGAACCTTACAATATTTGTCAGTCAAAAGAATTTTTGCAATTGTGGAACGAACACAAAGATATTGATTACATACTTTTATATACAAATATTGGTGTATTTTTTATGAGATATGTTGATTATAAATTAAGTCAAAGCTATAAAGATTTAAAAACAATGTGCAAATCTGGTGGATGTGTGATAGTAAGTAAAACCTATTCTATTAAGTGATTTTAATAGAATAAATTTAAATAAATCTAAATTTAACATTATAATTGCTTATATTTTTTAAAGGCGAATGTGTTGAAGTATTGTGAAGTAGAAAGGTTGTTAACAAATGATTTTTGTGATAATATTATTACAAGTTATCAAATATGATAACACTTTATGAATAATTGGGAGATAATACTTTATACAAATATATCTGGTGATTGTCCTGTTGATACTTTTATTAAATCTATAAAAGATGCGAAATTATTAGCAAAGGTTTTAAGAGATATTGATTTACTTGAATCATATGGAAAAGACCTAAGAGGTAATTATACCAAGGTAATTATAAATAAAAGAAGAGGAACTTTACACGAATTAAGAAGTAAACAGAGCAGCAATATAGTTAGAGTATTTTACTATTTTCGAGGTGGTAACAAGATAATATTATTAAATGGGTTTATTAAAAAAAGCAATAAGACTCCTCGAAATGAAATCAAAAAAGCCTATTCGTATATGAAAGATTGGGAGGATAGACAAGATGGAAAAGACATATAAAAATTTAAAAAATAAATTATTGAAAAACGCTGAATTAAAGGCGGAGTACGATGTTTTAGGACCGGAATATGTAATAATTCGTGAACTTATTGATATGAGAATTAAAGAAAATTTAACGCAGGATCAATTGTCTGAACGAATAGGTATTCCTAAATCAAATATATCTAGATTTGAGAGCGGTAAGCATTCACCTTCTTTGACAACTTTAATGCGTTTTGCCAAAGGGCTCAATAAAAAAGTTGAATTTAAATTAGTAGACAATAAGTAAAAATGTACTTTGAATTCAAATAATTGGTAAATGTTCTGTTGATTATTTTTACATTCCTGTTTTAAAGGATATAATGAATATAGGCACAATAGAAAGAAATTAAAAATATGGCAATAACATACATATTCAAAGACTTCGAGAGTTTGACTCACAAGGAACTCATCGACATGCTTCAGCTTCGTTCTGAAATTTTTGTCGTAGAACAAAATTGTCCGTACTTGGACATAGATGGATACGATGAAGTAGCCATGCATATGCTGGCTAAAGACAAAGGTGTGATTATCGGATGTCTAAGGATTCTTCCCGAGGGCAGATATCCAGACGCATCCATTGGAAGAGTAGTGGTTAGACCTGAGTACAGACGGCAAGGTGTTGCTAAGATAATGCTTGAGATGGCTGTAGTAGAAACTTTAAGGCGCTTCAAGTGTTCTAAGATTATGTTAGGTTCACAGATATACGCCACAAGCTTATATGAAAGCGTTGGGTTTAAGCAGATAGGTGAAGGATATTTAGAGGACGAAATTCCTCATATACATATGGTTTACACCAAGGAGTAAAAATATGAAAATAAAAACTGTAATAGAAGATCATCCTAATGTTAACAAGGACTTTGCTTACGAGCACGGCATATCCGTACTCTTTAAAGCTGACAATGTAGAGTATCTATTCGATACTGGGCTAACTGGTTTACTTATGGAAAATTTTCCTAAGTTAAACGAAGATCCAAACAAGATACAAACGATAGTGCTGTCTCACGGTCACAACGACCACGCAGGCGGGCTTTTGACCCTGCTTAAGGGAATTAAGACTA
>Ga0172377_10004094_pt1 | contig 14992 bp, 16 predicted proteins | sample Pumphouse3metaG_FD_119749 | JGI IMG/M metagenome (GOLD analysis project Ga0172377, IMG submission 119749) | Leachate microbial communities from a municipal landfill in Southern Ontario, Canada - Pumphouse #3 metaG | ecosystem: Engineered > Solid waste > Landfill > Unclassified | place: Canada... | reverse complement strand
GCTCCAGGCAACTTCAATAGCGTGCCTTATGGCCCTTTCCACTCTGCTGGATGTCGTATTGTACCTTTTTGCTATAGTAGGATATAGTTCCTTTGTGACAGCACTCAGCATCTCTATATCGTTTACAACAGTCTTTATTGCCTCTCGTAGGTACAGATAACCTTTTATATGGGCGGGCACTCCTATTTCGTGTATTATGTTTGTTATCTCCACGTCAAGGCTCTGGCCTTCAGTAAAATAGTTCTCAGGCTGGCCCTTTCTTTTCCTTTCTATGGGTACTATGTTATTGTCCGTCATCTGTCTGATCCTTTTTATAAATATCTGCATATCAAAGGGCTTAACAATATAATAATCCGCTCCCAACGCCAACGCCCTTTGGGTAATCTTATCCTGCCCGACAGCGGACAACACAACAATATCCGGGAACTTCTCCAAATCCATTGCATTGAGTTTCTCCAGTACTCCCAGTCCGTCCAGGTGCGGCATTATTATATCCAGCACCAGTATATCCGGCTTATATTTTTTTATTTGCTCTAGTGCTTCAAAGCCGTCGTTTGCTGTAGCTACCAGCTGAATATCCTTCTCTCTGGATAGATATTCGCCCAGTATTTCGCAGAATTCCTTATTATCATCCGCAATCAATATCCTTATCTTTTTTTCGTCCAAAAGGAGCCCTCCTCATATTTAAATTTATGGTTGACAAATATGTATTCGACAAAGGGAAATCAAATCCTTCTATAATTCCAAAATTATAATATTATGGATATAATTTCTCCATTAAGCATTAACAAGTATCATTTAATATTAAAAACTGAGCAAACCCTTTCGGGTATTACTCAGTTTTATCTACTTTTGTAGTATCTCCACCGCTTTCTATCTGTGCGCTTTGTACCATCCATTCCGCAAATATTGCATACCCGCGGGTGGGGTCGTTTACGAATACGTGGGTCACAATCCCTACCAGTCTGCCATCCTGTATAATGGGGCTTCCGCTCATCCCCTGCACAATCCCGCCTGTCGCTTCCAGAAGCCTTTCATCCACTACTTTTACCACCATACTTTTTGGCTCCGGATAGTACTGATTAGCTATTTTTTGTACTTCTATGGTATACTTTTCGATCCTTTTATCGATGGTGGTGAGTATATAAGCAGGACCTTCCTTTACCTGATGGCGCAAAGCCACCGGTATCGGCTCCCTGTAATACTCGTTTTCAATATCCTTGCTTAGTATTCCGTATATTCCGAATTCGGTATTTCTCTCTATATTGCCCAGTTTATTCTGCTCTTCAAAAAAAATTCCCCTTATTTCCCCGGGCCTGCTCCTTTCCCCTTTTTGAATTGACGCAATTCTCGATTCCAGTATTTCGCCTTCCTCAACCGACAGCATAAGACCGGTATCCACATCGGTTATGGCATGCCCCAGGGCTCCGAAAACTCCGGTCTCGGGGTAATAAAAGCTTAAGGTTCCAACCCCGGCGGTTTTATCCCTTACCCATGCTCCTATCCGGTACTTTCCATCCTCCTGGCTTTTTACGGGTTTAATACTCTTAATAAGGGTTTGTCGGCCCCGTTTTATTTCCATCTTTATTTCTTGGCCTTTGCACCCACCCAGAAGCTGTATTACATGATCCGAATCCCTTATCTTGGTATTGTTAATACCTATTATCGAATCCCCTATCATTATTCCCGCCTCCGTGGCCGGATTATAGGTCTTACCATCTATGGCGGTAAAATCGGCCAGGGCTACCACCAAGACACCCTGGGTATAAAGCTTTACCCCTATTGAATGGCCGCCGGGCACAACTTTCACCGGCGAAATAACCGATACCGTCATTCTTTTTATAGGGATTAAACCAAACAGCCTGAATTCAATCGTAGTATTGCCTATCGCCGTTGTCTGTATCAATAGGGGATTTCCGCTGCTTATGCTGGTTCCCCTGGTGGTTACCTCCATACCGTTGAGCAGTAGTATGCCCTCACTCTCGCTGGTAGCAAGTATTCCGAAGGGTAGGTTTAAGTTTAGTTTTCTCTCTTCCCCTTCAACCACCATGTATTCCCCGGGCATAGATACTACCTTGTTTATCTCATACAATACGGCCGCCGATGCTATGGTAATTACCAGGATTACAGCCATGAGCGCTACCTTATGCCTGTCCCACAAGCTGTATCACGCTCCCTAAGCCCAAGAACCCTTCCTTTTCCACCTCCAAAAAAACTAAAACTCAATTTCTAATGTTAAGTTAACCCTTTGAAAAACTAATTATGCTACAAAAATATTGTGTATTGAGCAGTTTTTTTCAAAAAAAAAGCGCTACAATGCGCTATTTTTTTAAATCCTCTGCCATCTTAAGCATTTCTTCCGAATGCTTAATTGTAAGAGCTGTTACCTCCTTACCGCCCAGCAGCCTTGCCAGTTCCCTCACCCTGTCTTCCCTGTCAAGAACCTTAAGCCTTGTATAGGTATGACCATCCTTTTCTTCCTTGCTTATCAAATAATGGTTGTCCGCCATTGCGGCTATCTGCGGAAGGTGCGTCACACATACCACCTGGTGTTTTCCCGATACGTTGGCAAGCTGCTGTGCGACCACCTGGGCGGTTCTTCCGCTTATACCGGCGTCAATTTCATCGAATATAAGTGTGGGAATGCTGTCGGTATTAGCAAGACAGGTCTTTATTGCCAGCATTACCCTTGACATTTCTCCGCCAGAGGCTATCCTGCTTAAAGGTTTAAGAGGCTCTCCGAGGTTTGCGCTGAACATAAACTCAACCGTATCGGTACCCCTTTCGGTAAATCCAGCGGTCTTTTTAATGCATACTTCAAAGGCACCGTTAGTCATACCCAGTTTAGCTATTTCGGAAGTTGCGTTTTTAGCCAAAAAATCCGCCGCCTCTTTCCTTAACCCGGTTAGTACATCGCATTCTATTTCAAATCCTTTCTCAAGAACTGCAATCTCTTTCTTAAGGCTGTCCTTCTCCCTTTGGCTGTTTTTAAGTCTTTCAAGCTCCTGCGTTTTTTCAAGACAGTATTCCAGTATATCTTCTATGGTATGACCGTATTTACGCTTCAGACCGTTTATTAAGTGTAGCCGTTCTTCAATAAAGTTCAGTTGTTTTGAATCAAACTCAAAGCCGTCCAAATATTTCCTAATATCCCTTGTAATCTCCCGTAACATTATGCAGGAGGATTCCACGGCTTTATAAAAATCGCCTATTTCCCTGTCCATGTCTGTAAAGGGAGCAAGATTCTGACACACTTGCCCAAGACCGTCTACAAGACCTGCGCCCGAACCGTCTTCTCCACCGTAAAGCAACTGATAGGACTGTGCCATTGACTGGAATATATTTTCTGCATTGGCTAAGACATCCCTCCGCCGTATCAATTCGTCATCCTCGCCCTCTTTAAGCTCTGCCTTTTCTATCTCTCCAATCTGGTAGGAGTAAAGGTCTATATTTCTTTCTCTTTCCATCTCGCTAATCCTTATTTCCTCCAACACCTTCTTTAGTTTATGCAGTCTCCCGTACATGGATGCAACCTTTTGCCTCTGCTCAATCACCTCATTTCCTCCAAACTGGTCCAGTATTTCTATATGGTTCTGTACGTCCAGCAGCGATTGGTGCTGATGCTGGCCGTGTATATCTATCATTCGGCGACTCAGTTTCCGTATGCTTGAGAGAGGCACCGGCCTGCCGTTTATCCTGCTTATGCTTCTGCCGCTTTTTATCTCGCGACCCAGCACCAGCGTTTTATCCTGCTCCGGTTCTATGCCCATCTGCTGCAAAACTTCGTCAAGACCTTGTATTCCATCACACTTAAAAAGGGCTTCCACCACAGCCTTTTCGGCACCCGTACGTACTATGTCGGTGTCCGCCCTTTCACCCAGAACCATATTTACCGCATCTATAATAATGGATTTGCCCGCCCCGGTTTCCCCTGTCAGTACGTTAAGTCCGTTTTCCAGATTAAGGCGTATATTATCTATCAGTGCAAAATCGGAAATATCGAGCTCCAGTAGCATGCATCGTTGACCTCCATTTCTACACTATAAGTTTCTTCAGTTTCTCCATGGCTTCCACGGCGTTTTTTTCACTCCTGGTTAAAACAAAGATAGTATCATCCCCGGCTATTGTGCCTACAACCTCCGACCAGTCCAAAGCGTCAATCGCCGCAGCAGCACCCTGGGCCGCACCGGGGATTGTCTTCATTACCACCATGTTTGTAGCATAGTCCACCTTAAGTACAGAATCTATGAATACCTTAACATGCCTGTCCGCCAATTCGCTGTCATGGGCTTTTATGGTGGCATACTTGTACTTGCCTGTGTCGCTTAAGATTTTGATTAGGCGCAGTTCTTTGATGTCCCTTGACACCGTTGCCTGGGTTATGTTGAATCCACAGGTCTTTAACTCCTCCGCCAGTTCCTCCTGAGTTTCAATCTCCTTATTCTCGATGAGTTCCAAAATCTTGGCATGCCGGGCAATCTTCATTTGCCAACCTCCTTTAATTTCTTTCGTTCAGCTTTGTCCTAAGCACGTCATAAAAATTTTTATCCTTTAGCTTAATCATGTTAGCTGAAAACTCGGACTTACGCACTATGATTATATCTCCTTCGTTCAGCCTGTATCCCTGCTGTCCGTCAATAGTCAGCATAACGTCGTTTTTGTCTCCGACTACCTCCACCCTTACCTCTTCTTCCTGGGATATCACTATAGACCTTGAACTCATTGTATGGGGACTAATTGGAGTTATCACCATACCGTCTACATCGGGGCTTAAGATAGGTCCGCCCGCAGAAAGGGAATATGCGGTTGAGCCCGTGGGGCTGGAAATTATTATACCGTCCGCTGAATAGGTCTCTATGTAACTGTGGTTTATGTACGTCTTAAGTCTTATAATCCTGGAAAATGAACCCTTGGATATTACTATGTCATTTAAAGCCCGGAAATTGTCCGAAATCATGTTGTTTTTCACCACTACGGCTTCCAGCATGAGCCGCTCCTCAACCCTGTATTCGCCTCTTTTTATCTTTTCCAGACCCTCGTACATAGTGTCCTGTTCAAGCTCGGTCAGAAAACCCAGATGCCCAAGATTTATGCCCAATACCGGTGTCTGATGCCAAAGTACTTGTCTTGCAACCGAAAGCAGAGTCCCGTCCCCGCCCAGTACTATTATGAAATCGGAATTTTCATATATTTCAGAAGGCTTCTGTGCCAAATCCGGCCTATCAACTTCGCTGGCGGTTATTTCGTTAAGCAGAACCTTAGAACCCTTCTCCTCCAACCATTTTATAAGCCCCTGGGCAACGTCCAGGCTGCTGGCCTTCTGAAGGTTTGGGATAATGCCGATTGTATCGAACCCAATGACCCTTTCCTTCATTTTACTCAAAACTCCTTCCTTACAAGTAATTATTCTACAAATATTCTTGATTTCCTCCATATTCAGGAAAAAATACAGTGGGATTCTTCAATAACTCCCTCTATCATCCTATTTATATCTTCCCCGCAGCATCCAGGGCATTTTTGTCCCGAAGCGTATATGAGATATTCAATGTTCCCGCCGGCACCGGTTATGGGTGAATGGGTTATTCCCCTAACCTGGTAACCCATACTTATTATAAAGTCATATATTTTGCGTACCACTTCCCCGTGTACCAAAGGGTCCCGGACTACACCTTTTTTGCCTACCTTTTCCCGGCCTGCCTCGAACTGCGGTTTAATAAGGGCTATAATAGTACCCTCCGGCTTAAGCAGCGACCTTGCCACCGGAAGCACGAGGTTAAGCGAAATAAAGGCCACGTCGATCACCGCAATATCGCAGGCCTCGCCTATATCTTCGGGCTTAACATATCTTATGTTGGTGCGCTCCATCACTACAACCCTCGGGTCCTGGCGAAGTTTCCAGTCCAGCTGGCCATACCCTACGTCTATGGAATAAACTTTTTTGGCTCCTCTTTTTAAAAGGCAGTCGGTAAAACCGCCGGTAGAAGAACCAATATCTATGGCCTTGCTGCCCGATACGACTATATTAAAGAAGTCCAACGCCCTCTCTAGCTTAATGCCCCCCCTGCTAACGTAGGGTATGGGGTCCTTGGCCACAGAAAGGTCCGCATCCTCGCAGACCTTGGTCCCGGCTTTGTCCACAATCTTTCCGTTAGCCTTTACAAGGCCTGCCATTATCAACGCCTTAGCCCTTTCTCTGCTTTGAAACAGCCCTCTGTCTACCAGGAGTGTATCCAACCTTTTCTTTTTTGATGCCACTTGTTCGTCCTCCCTCTGCCAGTTCCAGCAGACTGTAATAGATTCCCTCATCGTCCAGACCGTATGCCCTGTACAGGCTTTCCGCATCCCCGTACGTTACAAATTCATCGGGCAATCCAAGTAGTTTTATCTTAATATCCATAGTATTAAACCCCATTGAGTTTATGTACTCCAGCAGGTAGCTGCCGTAACCGCCGCGGATAACATTGTCCTCCAGCACCGCTATCCTGTCACAATCCTTTAAAATATCCGCCAGCATGCCCGTATCGACGGGCTTAACAAACCGTGCGTTAACTACACCTGCCTTTATACCTCTTTTCCCAAGTTGGTCAGCCACCCTGCATGCCCTTGACAGCATGTTTCCAACAGCTATAATAAATAAATCTTTACCCTTTTGCACTATCTCCGATTTACCCTTTTCCAAAGGCCCCGGTGTGTAGCCCCTTACCGGCTGGCCTTCCCCCCTTGGATACCTTATGGCCACCGGCCCTTCGGAGTTTAACGCGTATTTTAGCATATCTTTTATTTCGGCACAGCAGCAGGGAGCAAGTACCTGCATATTCGGAATATGGCTAAGGTAAGACAAATCAAAAGCCCCATGATGGGTGGGCCCGTCCTGCCCTACTATTCCGGCCCGGTCCACCGCAAACACCACCGGAAGGTTTTGTAGACAGACGTCGTGTATAATCTGGTCGTAGGCCCTCTGTAAAAAGGTAGAGTACACCGCAAACACCGGTCTGAAACCGCTCCTCGCCAGCCCTGCAGCATAGGTGACGGCATGCTGCTCGGCTATGGCCACATCAAAGAACCTGTCCGGATAGGCCTTTGCAAACCCGGAGAGCCCTGTTCCGGCCGCCATGGCCGCTGTAAGAGCTACAAGTTTCGGGTCCTCCCCGGCCAGTTCAAGCATCGCCTTGCCAAAGGCTGAGGAATAACTCTGGCCGCTTCCGTTTACTATTATTTCGCCGGTCTCTTTATTAAAACACCCCACACCGTGGAATGTATCAGGGTTGTCCAGAGCCGGACGATAACCCTTCCCCTTTTTGGTTACAACGTGTATGAGTACAGGTCCTTTAAGTTTTTTCGTCCTTTTTAGCACGTCCTTAAGAACCGGCAGGTCATGCCCGTCGATGGGTCCTAGATATGTAAACCCGAGTTCCTCAAACAGCATGCTGGGAACCAAAAAATATTTTATACTGTCCTTTGCCTTTCCTGCGACCTTTGCCATACTGCTCCCAACCGCAGGTATTCGTTTAATAATGCCCTCTATGTCTTCCTTTACCCTAGAATATCTCGGATGGGTCCTTACCCTGCTTAGGTACTTTGAAAGGCTGCCCACATTCTTCGCAATGGACATTTCGTTTTCATTAAGCACCACGGTAATATCCTTTTCGAGATGCCCGGCATGGTTCAGTGCCTCAAAAGCCATACCCCCGGTCATGGCACCGTCGCCTATAACTGCGACCACCGAATAGTCTTCGCCTTCAAGGTCCCTGGCCGCGGCAATACCCAGAGCTGCCGAAATGGATGTGCTACTGTGCCCCGCCCCAAACACGTCATGGGGACTTTCATCAATTCTTGGAAAGCCAGATATGCCTCCAAACTGTCTTAAAGTGCCAAAGTTTCCGTACCTACCTGTCAGTAATTTATGGACATAGGCCTGATGCCCCACATCCCAAATAATCCTGTCCCGGGGGCTTTCATAGACGCTGTGAAGTGCAATGGTCAGCTCTACCACACCCAGATTGGACGCCAGATGCCCTCCGGTCCTTGATACCGTATCCACAAGTACATGACGAACCTCCCTGGCGAGGACTCTTTGCTGCATATCGCTTAAGCCCTTAAGGTCCTCCGGTCCATTCAGGTTCTCCAGCATTTCATACAATTTTGGTTCACCGCTTTCTTCCCTCATTTTTGTCATCATTCAACACCCCTATCCTTGTCCTTCGACGGAAAAGGTATAAAAACCTACCCGCCTTATATGTAATATCACTTGCCCTGTTTATGGCAATGTTCTTTCCTATTGCCTTACCTCCCACCGTAACCGCCGCAATAAAACTACTGAGCAGTATCCCTAAGGAGGCTCCCTTTATATTTGGGTAGATGACCACAAACCGCGCCACAATAACCGCTCCCGCCGCTCCGCTTACTATTCCGCAGATATCGCCTATAACATCGTTACAAAAATTGGATACGGCACCGGCGTTTTTATGTAGAACTACCGCTTCTCTGGCACCCGGTATCTTCTGGGCGGCCATTCCGTTTAACGGTTTGGCATCGGAGGCGGTCACGGATATGCCTATTATATCAAAAACAATTCCTATAATAATAATTGCAACAAGCAAAAAATAGGCAACCATTAGCGGCAGGTTTCTAACAACCATCTCGGACAAGAAACTAAAGGACAGCGCAAGCAAAAAAGTCCACACGGTAATAAAGACTACCCAACGGCCTCTCCTACTTTTCCCGTTTCGTTCCTTTGAACCCAACATCTATTCCTCCGGTTTTATAATTTTATTATTATATATAACGCATTTAAAACTTTACATTTCCTAGTGTATCATCCTCAGCGTTTCTGTCATCCTGAGCGGTAGCGAAGGACCTTGCGTAAGCGAAGAATCTTTCAGAGGGCAAAATAAAGACCCTTCAGTCGTTCCTCCTTCAGGATAACACATCTTATGTAACTTTATTAATGCATTGTATATAGTATTAATACATACACTAAAATTATAGCATTAATTGACTTGGGAATGAATAATAAAAAGCTGATAGTATGCACTATCAGCGAGGTTTTTGGGTGGCAGCACAGTGAGTAAATTTTGCGGCTTAGGTCCAGCAGGATTTCCCAGACCGGTACAAACCCGTCGCCGGGTTTGTGGTTTCCCTTTAAACCAATCTCTGTCGTGTTGCCAGCGACAGAGCTGGATTGCCACTTAGTCCGCACTCTAATCCTCAATATGCTTCTTTTTCGAACAGTCTAGGAGTTTTCCCCGACATCAGTTTCGCTTCTTAGCCTCTATTGCAAAATGGGTTTCGAAAGCATTAGCATCCTCCGAAGGGCCCTTCGGACTAGCCTGACAATCATCTGCCCATTTCACTCAAGGCAGGCTACGCTGCAGGTTTTAACTGCAGGTTACTCCCAAGCCTATTTTTGGTTTTGGGTCTCCGCAGAGGGAGGGTCAACGCCTGCATGCCATTGCAGATCGCCCCGGCCTCTTTACTCCCTGAAAAGGCCCCCGACTGGGCGTCGAAAGCCAATCCAAAGAACTTCATCGATGTGCCCTTTGACGGATTTTTAGCCCCGCCTTCAGAAACGAAACATCTGACTAGAATACTGCACCACCTACTGTATGCCTATTATAACATGGGAATAACCGGTCTTCAAACACCGTTAAACCATAATATTAGCTATAATAATTCCTATAATACCGCCAATAATAACTTCTATCGGCGTATGGCCTATTAGCTCTCTCAATCTTTCCTCCTCGAGCACTTTGTGCTCGATTACGTCTTTTATTATTATGTTAAGAATCTCCGCCTGTTTTCCTGCAGCCCTCCGCACTCCGGCTGCATCGTACATTACCACAAAGGCATAGGATATGGCTATCGCAAAAAGCGGTGAATCCCAGCCCTGCATCCTCCCTACGCTTGTCGACAAAGCCATTACAAAAGCGGAATGGGAACTTGGCATACCTCCGGAGCCGACAAAACGCCTAAGGTCAACTCTTTTGTTAAGCCGTATTTCAAAAATAACCTTGCCCACCTGTGCCACGGTCCAGGCCACCAGCGCGATTATCAGAACCCTGTTTTCCAGCACCCGAGAAAAAAAACTCAAACGTTCTCCTCCTTATCCTAGAACTCTCTGTCCACAAGGTAATCGGTCAGCCAGACCAGAAAACCGGCACTGTCGCCAAACCCGACTAGGTTTTCCTTTGCCCGGACCGCCAGCCTGTGTACCGCCGCTTTGGCTTCCTTCAGTCCGAGCAGCGAAACATATGTGGATTTTTTGCCGGAATAATCGCTACCGACGCTTTTTCCCATTACCTCCCGATCACCTATTACATCCAGTATGTCATCCCTTATCTGAAATGCAATCCCAAGGCTTTGGCCAAAGTCCCGTATGCTCTGCAGCTTCTGCCCGCTGCACCCGGCGGTCAGGGCACCTGCCACAAGGGCACCGTTTATCAGTGCTCCGGTTTTTTTGCTGTGCATCTCCTTCAAATCATCTAGTTGTATCTTTTTTCCCTCGTATTCAAGGTCCAGCACCTGTCCCCCAATCATTCCGGATACTCCGGCAGCCTCCGCTATTGTTCGCACCGCATCAAGTCTACCCCCGTCAAGGGGTCTTAGACCTAACATAAGCTCAAACGCAGAATTTAACAGGCCGTCTCCGGCAAGGATCGCGTTTCCCTCACCAAAGACCCTGTGATTTGTGGGCTTGCCCCTCCTCAAATCGTCGTTGTCCATGGCTGGCAAGTCGTCATGTATAAGGGAATAGGTATGTATCATTTCCACCGCGCACGCCAGCGGCATAGCTGAAATAGGGTCTCCTTCGCACAATTCGCAACCAGACAACAAAAGAATCGGTCTTAACCTTTTCCCTCCGGCAAACAAGCTGTATTCCATTGCGCTGTGCAGTATTTCAGGCACTCCATCTATACTATCCAGGTAATCCTTTAGGAAACCGTCCACCTGCAACCTTTTTTCGTCCAAATGCTTTTTAAAATCCAAGGTCCCGATCCCCTTTCATCTTAAGGTCGGTTTTTTCCACCGCACCGTCCTGGTCCTCCATTATTATCCTAACCCTTCCCTCTACCTTTTCAAGCTTTTTGGTTAGATATCGGTAAAGCCTTATACCCTCTTCAAAGACCTCCAATGACTTGTCAAGGGCCAGCTCCCCATCCTCCAGCAAGGCCACTATTTCCTCCATCCTGTCCATTGCCTCTTCAAAACTAAGTTCCCTTTCCATGCAAAACCCTACCCCCTTTTAGCCTCTATCACCTTAACATTAATGATTCCATCCTTAAGAAGCACATCCAACCGGTTGTCCTTTCCGGCCTGTACCACCGATTTTACCGTCTTTCCGGTTTGCGGGTCCCGCACCACTGCGTACCCCCGCTCCAGCACCGCCATGGGGCTCAGTCCGTTTAACATAGCCGTCCTTTTATCGAGGGTTTGCCTTAGGTTTTGCATATACCTCCCCATGGCCCTTATCAGCCTTTCCTGGCCCTCATCGGCCTGCTGCCCCATCTGTATCACCCTGTCAACGGGCTGTCTGAAACCGTAACTGTCCCTTATTCGATCCAGTTTCAGCCTTTCAAACTTTATTCGTTTTTCAACCGCCGTCTTTATCCTGACTCTGGTCTCTGTAAGCCTTGTGTTTACCTGCCTTAGTTCCGGTACCACCAGCTCTCCCGCTGCTGTAGGCGTGGGTGCTCTGAGGTCCGCCACGAAATCCGCAATGGTAAAATCCGTCTGGTGTCCCACAGACGAAACAACGGGTATTATCGATTCGAATATGGCCCGGGCCACCCTTTCGTCGTTAAAGGCCCACAGTTCCTCAATGGAACCTCCGCCCCTACCTATAATAATAACGTCCACCGGCTCGGTTTCATTGAAATACTGTATTCCACGGCAAATCTGTTCCGGGGCTCTGTCCCCCTGTACCAGGGAATTGTAAACCAGTATTTCCGCCTTTCCCCAGCGCCGGTTTATCGTGGTAATTATATCCCTTACCGCCGCCCCTTCAGCGGAAGTAACAACCCCTATCCTTTTCGGTATAAGGGGCAGTTTTTTCTTATTGGCCTCATCAAAATACCCTTTAAGTTCCAGAGACTTCTTTAATCTTTCAAAGGCCTCATACAGCTCTCCCAAACCGTCCTGGGACATATCCCTCACATACAGCTGGTACTGTCCGTCCCTTTCGTAGACTGAAATCCCACCCCTTGCCAGCACCTTCATCCCCTCCGCCGGCATAAAGGAAAGCCTCTTCACCGCCTCCCGGAACATAATACAGCGCAGACGGCTGCTGCTATCTTTAAGGGAGAAGTAAAGATGCCCCGAACTGTGAAGCTTACAGTTGGAGACCTCTCCCTTAACCGAAATACCCGACAAAATTGGGTCGGTACTCAAGGCTTTTTTGATATAACCATTGACCTCGCTCACCGATAATGCCCTTATCTCCATACAATAATCACCCTTTTTTTCCTTTACATTGCATTCTTTTGCTTTTCAAGGGCTATTAGGGCTGCGCCCACTGCATTATCACTACAGTACCGAGCCTTTGGGAAATACAGATTGTATTTCAAGCTTTTCTCCAGGTATTCTCTTATGTATTTGTTGGAGGACACCCCACCCACCATAAGCACATCCTGTAGCCCTTTCTTCTCACAAGCTGCGTCTATTATCCTTCCAAGCCCCCGGGCGATGCTAAGGAACACTCCCAGGGCAATCCCGGCCCTATCCTTCCCCGACTCCAGCAGCCGTTTTGCGCCGGTCTCCGGCCCGGAAAAGCTTACAGTTGCTCTTTTAGTATAACATTTTATTTCTATAGGCAAGACTCCGTCCCCGGTACCTTCAGCCAGTTTTTCAAGATGCGGTCCGCAGGGAAAGGGAAGACCCATCGCCACGCCAACCCGGTCTACAAACTGCCCGGCACTTATATCCGTTGTACCGCCTACTATTCGGGTATCAAAATCTGCTCCTTCTTTTACGGTATCCAAAAGTTCCGTTGTACCCCCTGAAAGATGAACGGTAAGAAATCGTTCGGACCAGGGTCCCCCCGCCGACCACAGGCCAGCCATCAGGTGGTTCTCCTGATGGGTCGTCTCGAAAAAAGGTATATTCGCTACCGCAGCGGCTACCCGAGCAGCGTTCTCCCCTACTGTAAATACCGGCATATAGGAACCCTCTACCGGCCTTGGTTTAACCGATGCCGCTGCCGCAGCAACTTTCATACCGTCCAAAAACCCGACCTGGCTGCGGCTTAAGTCCCCCAGGTTCCTTATATGCTGAAATACTCCCTCCGACTGACGAAGACCCCTTTCGCCCTGTTTTACCTCAAGAACCCTACGGTGGTCCAAAACCAGCCTTCCAGCCGAATCCACTACCGCCACCGAAGTGGTATAGCAACTTGTATCAAATCCTATGTAAACATCCATACCCTCACCTACTGCAGATCGTGTTCCCGCACAAGGTTCCCTAAAATACCGTTAACAAATACACCAGACTCCGAATCGCTGAATTTTTTGGCCAGGTCTACTGCTTCGTTTATAGATACCTTGATGGGTATATCGTCCCTGTACATTATTTCGTATAGGGCATTCCTAAGAACCGCAAGGTCAACCCCAGGAAGCCTTTCCAGAGTCCAGTTCTTAAGTTTCCCTGAAATAAGCATGTCTATATCGCGTAGGTTCTTAACCGTTCCCTCTATATTCTCCCTGAAGAACCTCATATCCTCTTCCTGCATAGGATAGTCCTCCAAAAAATCCTCCATCAGACCGACATGGTCTTCTTTACGCACCTCCATCTGGAAAAGAAACTGAACCGCCAGTTCCCTGGCCCTTTTTCTGCTCATCCGCCAAACCTCCCGTCTCTGGTGCTTCATATGGACTGCAAATATATAACGTACTTAAGACTTTATATTCTCTAATGTGTCATCCTGAGCGATAGCGAAGGATCTTGCGATAGCTAAATGTCTATCTCTAAGTAAGATTCTTCGGGCTTCGCCCTCTTAAGCGACAGAGTCGGATTCTTCAGGCTTCGCTTCTTAAGAATGACAGGTAAAGAAATGTAATACTATTAACGCATTGTATATATTATAACCATCAAGCCGGTAAACCTTGCTGCTTTGATATCCCGGTATCATTCAGAAAACAGTTTGTCCACCGGTTTTACATTAAAGAACAAACCTCCCGAAAAGGAGGTTATATATACCGCTATCTTTATTTTTCCTCGTCCTCTTCATCCTTTACCTTATCCATGGTCACTCCCTGGACGTGAATATTCACCTCCACTACGTTTAGACCCGTCATGGTCTCCACCGCTTTTTTGACTTTCTCCTGAATTTCCCAGGCCACATCGGGTATCTTAACACCGTATTCCATAACCACGTGCAGGTCAATGTTTACTTCATTCTCACCTATGGTTACCTTTACGCCCTTGGACTGGTTCTTCCTACCCAGAAGCTCGGCAATTCCTCCGGCTATACCACCGCTCATTCCGGCGACCCCTTTAATCTCGGTTGCCGCCAGGCCCGATATGACAGAAACAACGTCATCGGAAATCTTGACGGTGCCAAATTCTTCGGAATCCTTTTTGATATTATCCGACAAGTTTTCACCTCCAAAAAGGTTAATAACAACGTATTTAATTATACCAAATGCATTAGTCCTTTACAAATAATTCTATTGTTTTTCCATTATCTTAATATTGTTTATATCAACTTCTGCTTCCCGGGAGACTATGTCCTTAATCTGGGCTACCTGGGCCTCGGTAAGTTTCTCGGAATTCACAATAATATTAACCGAATCCTCGCCCATAATGACCAGGGCATCCTTAAAGCCCTTCGCCTTTATCAAGTTTTCAATTATACTTTCTGTTTCGCTTTTTTTGATAAGGGTAATCATTTCAGTCTGAGCCATTTCCTTAACGCTTGTATCTATGTTCGTGTCCGCCACTATACCATTAAGCGTTTCTATATAAAAACTCCTGTTCTTATTTCTGTCAAGCCTCGACT
>Ga0172377_10004092_pt1 | contig 14996 bp, 14 predicted proteins | sample Pumphouse3metaG_FD_119749 | JGI IMG/M metagenome (GOLD analysis project Ga0172377, IMG submission 119749) | Leachate microbial communities from a municipal landfill in Southern Ontario, Canada - Pumphouse #3 metaG | ecosystem: Engineered > Solid waste > Landfill > Unclassified | place: Canada... | reverse complement strand
TCTTTTTCTTCTTTTCCCGGAACATATTCTTCATCGTGTTTAACTTCTACTTTCTTGCCACTAACCGGATCTATGATAACTCCTGGCCTAGTTCTGGTTTTGTTAGTTTCTTTCCTTCTTTCTTCCTCCTCGTTTTCAAAGTAAATTTTATATTGTTCTGGATTTTCCATTTTTCCTCGCAATAATAATATAAGTAAAAAACGTTAATATAATTATAGCAAAACTGACAATCTGTGCTAGATCAAAAAACCAAATAATAGGATTATAGTCAATTCTGAAAAACTCCACGCAAAATCTTACTAGGTTGTAAGCTATTAATGCATAAAATATCGCAAGATTTTTCAAGTATTTTTGAAAATATAAAAACAATAAATAAGCGCAGACAAGCAATGCTGATTCATAAAGAAAAACAGGGTGGAAAAAGGCGCTGTCTAAGAATTTTTCGGGACGGTTGGTAGGGCTTACGTACATTTTTAGCAGGCCACTTGTCGGTTGACCGATTATTTCGCCGTTTATAAAATTTCCAAATCTACCGATTGCTACTCCCAGTAAAAGCTCCGGTGTGATAGTATTGGCAATTTTTAAAAAACTAATTTTTTTACCTGCGGATGCGATCCAGATTGCTATCAATCCTCCTATAATTGCACCGTGGATGGAGAGTCCACCCTGCCAAAGGTAAAAAAACTCAAGGAGATTTCGGGAAAAGTAAGCAGTGTTTTGAATTACAAATCCGAGCCTAGCGCCCAAGATACCTAAAAAGACAATTAGCAAAAAGATTGTATCGTAGTTGGCTTTTTCGCTTGAGTTATCAAATCTTTTTCTGGAGATTATATAAGACAGATAAACTGCTGTAGCGATCAGCAGGCCATACCACCTAACCCTTAATGTCCCAATACTGAAGATTTGAGGATTAAGTTCAAAGTCAAATCTAACAATATAAAAGAGTAACAAATAGAATCCTAGGACCAATATGGAAATGATGGCAAATTTTTTACCAGCCACCACCACCTCCACCGCCACCTCCGCCACCGGAAAAACCACCTCCGCCAGATCCGGAACTAGATGGTGCAGAGGACATTGTCGAAGCCATATTGGAACTTACTTGATTGATTTGAGAGCTAAACGATTCGGCGTTAAATGTTGCGATGCCTGCTCCGTAATACCAAGCCGGATGATAATTGTTGAAATATTCTTCTCCGTAAATATCTTTCATCTTTTTTATCCATTGGGTTGTAATCCCAAATAAAATAGCATATGGCAAAAATTTCTCAAAAATATTTTCTTTTTCAAGATATCTTTGTCTGTATTTCTCGGCTTTATCCATGTACATTTTAAATCCTAAAATTTTTCTAAAAACCTCATGTCCCTTTTTGGATCTTTTCTGCATCAATGGAGCAAATACGATTATTATTATGGCAGACATAAGAGACGCCAAGCCCAAACTAGTATTGAATGCGAATTGCATAAAGCTTCCCAGCAGTGCTACTATCCCGATTACTAGGAATACATAAAATAAAGTTTTCGAATAAGGGACTAAGAAATCTTTCTTTTGTAAGAAGGTTTTACCCTTGCTTGTAATTTGTGGCAAGTGGACATAAAATTTATTTTTAAGATCTGATAGCTTGACTTTATCCTTCCCTTCAAACAAACCAGCAAGGAGTGCTTCTTCGGAAGGGGATTGGGGGGCAATTGATTTTGTTTTAGTAAATTCGGAATCTTCGCTTGAGAAAAACCCTTTTTTTTCGATGCGTTTTATTTTTAGAAATCCATGGACTGCCAAATTGATGATGGATGCGGAAATATAGTTGTTTTTTAAAGTACCGTCCGAATACACCAAGCCCATTTCGACCGGAGAGAGTTTTTCCGGTATTTCAAACTCGGGAGCTACGGTGGGATTTATCTTGGGGTCGCGGCCGTATTTTTGCCACAACTTATAGCAAATCAGAAAGACTATAAGGGGAAGTAAATAGAAAAAGTAAGATCCGTATTTTTCCCAAAAGGTTGGTTCGTAGGGCGTGACGATATTTTTGGGGAAGGTAGCTGAAACAGTAATACCCTTGCCAGGCTCTAATGTTTTGTCGTATGAAACGAGGAGGGTTTTAGCGTCTGTGAATTCTGTTTTAATATTAATATCATTTTTTGCTCCGAACTCTCCGGAATAAACATTCAAATCGATATTTGATTGGTTTGCTCCTTCTGGAAAGTGGATTTTAGCGCTGAAGCTATCGATTGGTATATCCCAAAAGTTTCCCAGAATATTCCAATATAACTCATCGAATTTTTCGTTTTCACCTCGAACAGCATTTTTTACGAGATATTCTACTTTATAGTTATTTTCACCGGTGACTAGGATATTTTCGCTACCGATTTTCCAAGTGATGGTTTTATCGAAAGGGTCGGACTCGCTTTCATAATGATACGATTTGCCGTCAAAGTCAGTAATACTTTTTAGCGAAATAGGGGATTTTGTGGTTTTTCCTTCCAAATATTGGACAGTTGGCAGGACTCTGGATATCCCGTGTTTTTGGGCGTATCCGCAATCAGCCACGATTTTTTCAGTAATGTCGAGGGAGGAGTCTTTATTTACGGTAATGTCTGTCTGAAAATCTTTGATATACCAGTAATTAACATTTTCACGAGCATAAGTGGCTGTGGGAATTAAAAATAGGGCTACTAAAAACAATAACGATAATATTTTTTTCATGTTTTGATTATAGCATATGGGTGTAAAGGCGTCTCGGGAATTGAAAATCAACAGTAGAAATGATAAGATTCTGGTGGTAAACACAGTAAGGGCGGTTAGCTCAGCGGTAGAGCGCATCGTTGACATCGATGAGGTCACAGGTTCAAGTCCTGTACCGCCCACCACAGTATTTTTGGGGCGCATCGCCTGCCTGTCGGCAGGCAGGTTGACATCGATAAGGTCATCCATTCGAGTCGGATTGGGTGCACCAATATATTTTTTAGAGAAGATGAAAACTCATCAAATGAAATTAGATCCAGTTCCGTTTGAGAAAATCTCGGACGGAAGTAAAATAGTTGAATCGCGTCTATACGATAAAAAAAGACAACAGATTGATTTGGGCGATAAGATTCAATTTGTTCGCGATGATGATAATTCTAAGATATTAAATACGGAAGTAGAAGCGTTATATCGTTATCCTGATTTTGCCAGTATGTTTTCTGATTTTCCACCAGAATATTTCGGTGGAAATTCAAGAGAGTGGCTTTCAAAAGAAATCGAAATGTTTTATTCGAAAGTAGAACAAGCAAAGTACGGTGTTGTTGGTATCAAAATTAAACTTTTAAAATAACAGCCCAGCTAGTAGATTTAGTTGGGCTGTCCGCGGAGATCTTTTTTTTAAAAAGAACGGAACCCTGAAAATATCTCAAGGTCGTATTGTATTACTATTTCTTAGCTGATAAATCAATATTCTAAAGTAAGATGGGGTTTTGCTCGAATGATGATTTTTCTGTCGCGCTACAAGCAGAGCGCCAAATACTATGTCCTAAGTTTTTTAATCGTTCTATTTATCTTGAGCATTGCGTCTCTTTTGCGAAGGGCTTCGCGTTTATCAAACTTTTTCTTACCTCTACCTAATCCTAATAGAACTTTAACTAAACCTTTCTTGAAATACATCTTAAGCGGAAGCAAAGTTAGTCCTTTTTCGTTTATCTTGCCGACCAGCCGTCCTATTTCCGATTTTTTAAGCAATAATTTTCTAGTTCTATAAGGGTCAACAGTCTGTGTGTTAAAGTGGCTACCAACCAAAAAAACTTCAGGATTATTTTTATCGTTGAAGAATATCTTGGCGTATGCTCCTTTGAGATTAACTCGATTGGCTCTTACCGCTTTGACTTCGTCGCCGACCAGAGCTATTCCAGCTTCGAGTTCTTCTTCGATGTGGTAGTCGAAATAAGCGTATTTGTTGGTAATCATTATGGTTTCATTCTATCAAAATAATATGTACAAATTAAATTTGATTTTTGTAAATTTGCTTGTTACAGTTGTTTTGTAAAAGAGGAGGAGTTTTGATCATAGGAATAACAGGTACGTTTGCGTCAGGCAAGGATACAATTGCCGATTATTTGGAGGAGAAAGGCTTCGAGCATTTTTCACTCTCCGATGAGTTAAGAGAGATTGCTAAAGAGAAGGGAATTGATCCGACTCGCGATAATTTACGCGAGCTAGGAAACGCTTCGAGGGATGAGTTTGGTCCCGACTATCTGCCAAAAAGAGTGTTACAAAGAGCCAAGTCCGATAAGGTTCTAATTTCCAGTATTAGGCAACCGGCAGAGATAGAATTCTTAAAGAAACAAGAAGACTTTATTCTAATTGGTGTTGATGCGCCGATCGAGATGCGCTTTGAGCGTCTTAAAAAGAGAAATAGACCCGGCGACCCTAGAACGTTAGAAGGATTGAAGGAAAAAGAAGAAAAAGAAATGCAGAGTAAGGGAAAGAATTGCCAGAAATTGCATCAATGCATGCAAATGGCAGATTTTACTATTGCTAACGACGGGAATTATCAAGAACTATACAAGGAGGTGGATCGTGTCCTCTCAAAGTGAGCCGAAGGGGAAAGAGGGGGGTCAGCCGGACGGTGTTAATAACTACAAAAGGCCTAGTTGGGATGAGTATTTTTTTGAAATAATGAAGTCAATTGCCAAACGAGGTACCTGTAATCGCGGGCGCTCAGGTTGCGTTATTGCTAAGGATAATCAGCTTGTTTCGGCTGGTTATGTTGGTTCTCCTGTCGGTGAAGACCACTGTGACGATGTTGGGCACTTATTCCAAAAACGCTATGATGCTAACGGTAATTATTCAATGCATTGTGTTAGAACTGTTCATGCCGAACAAAATGCAATATGCCAAGCGGCTAAGAGAGGTGTTTCTATTGACGGAGCGACTCTGTATTGTCAGATGACTCCCTGTCCGGTTTGTGCCAAGATGATAGTTAACAGTGGTATCAAAAGAGTTGCTTGTTTGAAGAAATATCACGATGGTGCAGAGTCGGAAAGACTCTTTACTCGTGCCGGTATAGCTTATTCCTGCGAGAGCGAAGAAGAGGAGGAATATTCGGGAAAAGGTGATAAAAGCCAAAAAATTCAAGAAAAAGGGTCGGAATCCATTTCTCTTGAAGATAATTCCCAAAAGTCGGTTTTATCTTCCAATCTGAAACTTAAAATTAAAAAATTGCATAATGATGCGGAGGTACCGAGCTATGCACATGAGGGCGATGCCGGTTTGGACCTGCAAGCGATAGAAGAGATGGAAATACCAGCCGGATCTCGGGGCAAAATCGCTACCGGTCTGGCCTTTGAGATACCTTCGGGGAGTGTAGGTCTGATCTGGGATAGAAGTGGAATTTCATCGAAGAAGGGATTGAAGGTAATGGGTGGAGTCATAGATAGTAGCTACCGAGGGGAAATTTTTGTAACCCTCGCTAATATTTCCAGAGAGCCAGTTTTGGTTGGGAGGGGTGAAAAGATAGCTCAAATTTTGATTCAAAAAATAGAGAGGGCCGAACTCGAATTAACCAAAGAGCTTTCTGAAAGCGAAAGAGGTGGAAAAGGCTTTGGCAGTTCCGACTATCCGGTTGACAAAGTTTTGGAAGAAATAGACTATCTGCCAGAAGAGGAATCCGAAGAGGGTGAGGATTATGACGAAGAAATAAACGCAAACGAGGAGGAAGAAGATGAAATTCGAAGCCGATGGTGAGGTTGGAAGAGTCTTTGACAAGGAAGAGAAGAGACAGATTGAGGGACTTGAGCTTATTCCGTCGGAAAATTATGTCTCGAAAAACGTCTTAACTGCCCTGGGTTCGATATTTACCAATAAGTACTCAGAAGGATATCCTAAGAAAAGGTATTATGGAGGGAATCAGTTTATAGATGAGTCTGAACTATTGGCGATAGAGAGAGCTAAAAAACTCTTTAAAACCAACTATCACGTCAATGTTCAACCGTATTCCGGATCACCAGCTAATATTGCTGTATTATTCGGTCTGCTCAAATTTGGTGATAAAATTATGGGGATGAATTTGAGCCAGGGCGGACACTTAACGCATGGCCACAAAGTTAATTTTTCCGGTCGAGCTTATAAGGTTGTTCAATACGGGGTTGATAAGAAAACCGAATATCTTGATTATAAAGAGATAGAGGAGCAGGCGCTTAAAGAAAAGCCCAAGCTAATTATCTGTGGTGCAACCGCCTATCCTAGAGAGATAGATTTCAAAAAATTCGCCAAAATAGCCAAAAAAGCAAAAGCTATTTTAATGGCTGATATATCACATATTGCCGGACTTATAGTGTCTGGGGTTCATAATTCACCATTTGGATATGCTGATGTGATAACAACAACTACACATAAAACATTGCGGGGTCCACGCTCGGCGATTATTTTTTGCAAACATCAATATGCTCAAGACATAGACAGGGCTGTGTTTCCTGGACTTCAAGGCGGACCGCACGATCATGTGACATTAGCCAAAGCAGTCGCTTTTGGCGAGGCGCTAAAACCAAGCTTTAAATCTTATGGCAAACAGATTGTAAAAAATGCGCAGATTCTGGCAAAAACTCTAACTGAAGGAGGGTTGAGAGTTATTTCCGGAGGTACCGACAACCATTTGTTGTTGGTTGATCTGACTCCTCTTGGGGTTGTTGGCAAACAAGCCGAAAAATGGCTTGAGAATGTTAACATCTCGGTAAATAAAAACACAATTCCTTACGATAAGAGATCGCCCTTTGATCCTTCGGGAATTCGTCTGGGTACGCCGGCTATTACCAGTCGTGGGATGAAGGAAAAAGATATGAAATCAGTCGGAGGTTTTATTATTAGGACGGTTGAAAGTGGTGGGGACAAGAAACAATTAGCTCAAATCAAGAAAGAAGTAATAAGGTTTGCTAAAAAATTTCCCGTTCCGGGAATTAAAAAATAGGAGTTTTATGGCACGCAAAAAACTTAAGGTAACCCTTCTTGCTTATACTAAAAGTCCGGAAAAAGTGGTAACGGCTGCAATAAGGCAATGTTATAGTGCGGAAAGTGGGGCGAAGATTATAGACAAGAGTAGTAAAAAACTGACCAGACGCTTGATTCGCCAAATAATTTCTTCGGGGCATACTTCAACCGTAGAGCACGCTAGTTTTACTTTTGCGATAGAGGGGGTTTCTCGTGCTTTGACTCATCAGCTGGTACGTCATCGGATTGCATCTTATTCTCAACAATCGCAACGATATGTTAAGTTTGATAAGGTTGATTACATCTTACCGCCATCAATCGAGGCGAACAGTAAGGCAAAAAAAGTATTTGAGACATTTATTGGCGAGTCGGCCAAGGCTTACGGCAAGCTTATTGAAATGGGGGTTAAGGCAGAAGATGCGAGATTTGTTTTGCCAAATGCAGCTGAAACAAAGATTGTAATGACAATGAACGCTCGGGCTCTTTTGAATTTTTTGAAAGAAAGGATGTGTACTCGAGCGCAGTGGGAAATAAGGGCATTGGCAAACAGAATGTACGAAGAGCTTCTCTCTGTTGCGCCTGAGATATTTCAGTATGCCGGACCAACTTGTGAGACGGAAGCAATTTGTTGGCAAGGGAAAATGCATTGTGGTAAAAAGATAAACAGAAAGAAACAACCGATAGAGGTTAGAGAGCGAGGATGAAAAAGAATCCTTATAAAGGAGTGTTTATTGCTTTTGAGGGTTTGGACGGATCCGGTTCGTCGACTCAAGTTGATTTGCTGGTGAGAAATCTTAAGTCGGTAGGCTACTTAGCTTTTGGGACAAAAGAACCGACCAATAATATTGTCGGAGGTTTGATTAGAGGGCAATTAACCGGCGACTGGAAGGCAGGTATGGAGTGCCTCCAGCTTCTATTTGCAGCAGACCGAGCTCATCATTTAGATAGAGAGATTATACCGTCCTTAAAGCAAGGCAAGATTATAATCTCTGACCGTTATTATTTTTCTACGGTTGCATTTGGTTCGCTTAAATTAGATCGTGACTGGCTACTTGTATTAAATGAAAAGTTCATACTCCCTGATTTGACGTTTGTTTTCAAGGTTTCTCCCGAAGAATGTTTACGACGAATGAGAGCGGGTCGCAACAGATTGGAACTTTTCGAAGAAGAGAAGAAACTCAAAAAAGTTTGGGCAACATATAGTTGGCTGGCTAAGAATAATAAAAAAGTTGTTTTGATTGATGGTGAAAGGTCTATCAGCCAAATATCTTTGGAGATTTTTGAGATTGTGAAAAAGTTTTTGAAAAACAAAAAAGTTGGATTAGATAAAAATTTATTTAGTAAGTGTGCTTGAAAAATAAGAATAAAGTGATATCTTAGACTTAAGGCGATGAAGCAGTTACCACTGTGGAGCCGGCGGAGGAAATGCCGTCCGATAGCGCAAGGCGAAACGTTGCGTTAAAATGAAGCGTCCCTAGTAATTCGCTCTAAGCGAAGAGATGAGGGAAAGCAAGGTGGAACCACCCGGGTTTTATCGAAGGGTCCTTGCCACGACTGTTTGTCGTGGTTTTTTGATAAAATAAAATTGGAGGTAATATGAACGATAAAAAAATAGATATTGAGGTAAAAAGACATTCGCTTTCGCATGTACTTGCGGTAGCAGTTTTGGATATGTTTCCGGAAGCTAAACTTGGTATTGGACCTGCCATTGAAAACGGTTTTTATTATGATTTTGAACTACCAAGAACTTTGATACCGGAAGATTTAGATATCTTGGACAAAAAAATGCATGAACTGATAGATAAGAATTTAGATTTTGAGAAGATTGATATAGATACCAAAGAAGTACGGGAGCGGCTGTCGGGTTCAAACCAAAAATATAAGCTTGAGTTGGTTGAGGAGATTATTGATAAAGGCGATCGTGGAATAACTTTGTATAAAACAGGAGATTTTGTAGATTTGTGCCAAGGGCCTCATGTGAAAAATACAAAAGAGTTGAGCAGCATTGCCTTTAAACTAAATAAGATATCGGGAGCGTACTGGAAGGGCGATGAAAAAAATGTAATGATGCAAAGAATTTACGGTATTGCCTTTGATACTAAAAGGGAACTAGATGATTATCTAAAAATGTTAGAAGAAGCCGAGAAGAGAGACCATAGAAAGTTAGGAAGGGAGCTTGGTCTCTACACTTTTCACGAAGAAGCACCCGGAATGCCTTTCTGGCATGGCAAGGGTGTTACTATGCTGGAAATCTTGATAGGTAGATGGAGAAAGATACAAGAGAAACACGGTTATAGTGAACTTCGTTTGCCTAATTTGCTTGATGTCGAGCTATGGAAACAGTCTGGTCATTACGAACACTATAAGGATAATATGTTCTTTACTGAAAATGAGGGCAAGAAGATGGCGCTTAGGCCGATGGATTGCCCGGGAGCGATACTGGTTTACAAGGAAGATGTTAGAAGTTACAAGGATCTACCCATAAGGTGGAGCGAGCTTGGCAGTGTTTTTAGGAATGAAAAGTCTGGTGAGCTCCATGGATTACTTAGAGTCCAACAGATAGTCCAAGACGATGCGCATATTTTTGTGTCTACCGATATGATAGAGTCGGAAATTATACAAGTACTTTCGATTATGGAGGAGATATACAAACCGTTTGATATGGAGCGAGAAATATTTTTGTCAACTAAACCCGATGATGCTATGGGTGACGATAAAGTGTGGGATAAGGCAGAACAGGCACTAAAAAGCGCTCTTGAAAAAAAGAAAATTAAATATGGCATCAAGGAAAAAGATGGTGCTTTCTATGGTCCGAAGATAGATGTACATGTAAAAGATGCTATTGGTAGAACTTGGCAGACCGGTACGATACAACTGGATTTCTTTATGCCTGAAAGATTTAATCTTGAATATATCGGCGAAGATGGGCAGAAACACAAGCCAGTTATTATCCACAGGGCTCTGATGGGGTCGCTTGAGAGATTTATGGGGGTCATTGTTGAGCATTATGGCGGTGCTTTTCCTGTTTGGTTAGCGCCGATACAGGCGACTGTTTTGCCAATTTCCGACAAATACCTCGATTATGCAAACCAGGTTGTTAAAGAATTACAAGATAAGGGGATCAGAGCAGAAGTTGACTTTGAACCAGAGTCAATTGGTAAAAAAATTCGTAGGGCGGAAATGCAAAAAATTCCCTATATGTTGATAGTCGGAGAGAAAGAAGTTGAAGCTAAGAAGGTTGCAATTAGAAAGTATGGTAAGGGTGATGGAGGGGAAGATGGGGTTGATAGTTTTGCAAGAAAGTTATTAAAAGAGGTCTAACGTTTAATCAGCCCGTTTAATATATGCCAGCGACGCTGTTTTTCGCTCCATGATATGGGATCTCCGAGAGAAAAAGCAGCAGTACCCTTTCGGGGGGAGTATTTGTTTATGTATGCTTGGTAGTATTTAGTTTTTTTGAAGATGTCGACGGTTTTCTGAAAGTCCTCTTCAGTTTCGCCAGGGAATCCGACGATAACGTCAGTAGTTAATTTTAAGTTTTTAATCTCCGATTTTAATTTTTTGACGATAGTCATATACTTTTTGGCTGTGTATGGTCGATTCATTGCTTTGAGAATCTTATCGGAGCCTGATTGCAAGGGGAGATGAATTTCTTTTTTGATTTTTGGTAAAGTTGCAACTGTTCTTATTACATCATCGCTCATATCTTTGGGGTGGTTGGAAATAAATGAGATTTTAAAATTTCCTTTGATGTTGTTTAGGGTCTCAAGTAATAACGCAAAGTCGGATTTATTTTTTACTTTTCTATCTGTTTTATAGGAATTTACATTTTGTCCTAAAAGTACAATCTCTTTTTTGCCTTTTTTGATAAGTTCCTTGGCCTCTCGGAGGATATCATCAAAATCGCGGGATATCTCGCGTCCGCGGGTATAGGGCACAGCACAGTATGAACAGAAATTATTGCAGCCGGTGGTAATGGGTATATAAACCGAGTTGGTATTGCCTTTATTCAGATCTGACTTTAATTTTTTACGATCAAGTCCAAAATGGGGAGCTATTTTCTCAATTTCTTCCCAGTTAATAACAACGGCGTTTTTGCTCTCGAAATTTTTTTTATCTTGTTTTAAGACACAACCGGTAATAATAACCTTTTTATTTTTCCAGTTATTTAGCTTACCGTAGATTCTGTTGACCGCTGTTTGCCTAACAGCACAAGCTAAAATAATAATAATATCTGCATCGTCGGGGTTGGTCTCGACTAATCCCGATTTATCTAGAGCGAATCTAATACGAGCTCCATCCCACTCGTTGTACTGACAACCAATTATCCAAAGATGATATTTCATATTTTGACTATACACAAAGAAGGGTGATTTAAAAAGGAAGAGCCCCCGGTTGCTCGGCCCGGGGGCTGTACTCCAGAGAGGAGGGCATGTCCCTCTACTCTCAGTAGAGGTATTATGTCATAATAACTCCCAAAAAGCAACAGCAGCAGTTTGTCGCTCTTGTTGAAAAATTATGAAAAACTGGAAATATAAGAGTTGAGAGTAAGTAGTAACGAACTGGTTATTAAAAAATAGTGCGTGTGTGATAATTTTTAAGTTAAAATAACAAAGGAGGCAAATGGATCTTTATGCGATTTTAGGATGGGGCTCGCCGGTAGGAACGGGAATTTTTCTATTATGCTTAGGAGGGTTTATATTTATGCTTGCAAGAGCCGACAGTAAAAGTAAGAATAAATAGTTGCTTATTTTTCTTTATTGTCTGGCTCTGTGGGTGCAGATTGTTCTGAATCTTCTTTTTCTTCCCCAGCTTCGCCCTCTTTAGCTTCTCTGTTTTCTGCTTCAGTTTCAGCACCCATTTTTTCAAGAGCTTCTTTTTCTTCTTCTTCAGCAGATTTTTCTTCCAATTCGGCCAATTCTTCTTCCGATCTAGGCTCTTCAACCAAAGCGATTATCTCGTCTTGGTCATGTAGAATTTCAATATTGGCGGGTATTTTTAAATCTGAAATTTTGATAGTATCTTCAAATGTTTTAAGCGATGATATATTAACTTCAATTTCCGACACAAGATCTGTAGGTAAACACTCTACTTCGATAGCATCCTTGTTTGTTACCAAGCTTCCTTCTAATTGCTTAACAGCTTCTGATTCTCCTGTGAAGCTAAGGGGTATTTCTGTTTTAATCTTCTCATCCATTTTTACTTTGTAAAAATCAACATGGATCGGCTCTCCGCTAACAGGGTCTCTTTGCGGTTCGTGTGATAAGACCTTAATTGGCTTTTGGTGATCAATATTAAGATCTATTAAAGATGAAGTTCCAGCTTCGTTAAATATTTTTACAAATCCTATTTTTTCTATAGAGATATTTTCCGGTTTAATGTCGCGGCCATACAAAATAGCGGGCACTAATCCTTTCTGCCTAATTTTTTTTACTTTTTTACCGGTGATATCTCTTTTATTAGCCAAAAGAGAGAATATTTTTTGTGTATTCATGATTTATAGGAAAATTATACCTTAAAAAAACAATTAGTTCAAGAGCTAACTCTGCTTGAATGCTTTTATAAAATCTCCATCGAATTTATCTATGAATTCTGTCGCTGTACGGTAATCTTCTCGGGTTATTTTCTTACCAGACAAGGGGAAAAAGTAAGCACCGATTGGTTTCTCTAGCTTATGTAGTGATGCTAGGTAGGTAATAGCCAGAGGTTCATGCCCCTTGTTGCAATAGGCCTGAAAAATGTAGGTGTTATCTATAAATCCTCTGAATTTAATTTCGCCCATATTGTAATGATTTTTACAGACGGGACAATACAACAATTCCTTGGCTTGTTTTAAGATTTGGTTTATTAGGTCCATATTTATAATCTTAGTTTAATAAAATATAGGTAATTGTCAAGCAGTCTTTACATAGTCCATATCAGTCTAGTATTGAACCCAAGAGACTCAAGATAGGAGAGATTCCCAGTATATTTGCATAGTTTTGGCAGTATGAAGGACACCAGTTGGGGTCATAGACTATTGGTGGGGTAGTTAGACATCTTGAGCACTCACTGGGAATATTACTTGTAGAGTATCCATTGGGATAGTTGTACCAATTCGTAGAAGAACCGCTGTAGTAAGGAGAAGCATTGGTAGGGAAACAATTAGCGTTTCCAGTAGAGATATTTATAGACCCTCCCGATTCCTCCATTGCTTGGGCGGCGAAATAAGTGGTTAGTCCGGGAATTAAGGTGGTTTCGGCAAAGTTTTCTAGATTCTTCGTTTCGTTACCGAATAGCCAATTGCCAAAACCGCTGATGGCAGTGGCAATAGCGGCATCTTCAGCATCAACTCCCTGACCGAAGCTCATAGACTGGCATCTTTTTAGGTAGTCCGCTAGGCTTTCAGAATTTATATTCCATGGAGCATTGTAACCTCCTTGGGTGGTGGACCCGGCTGAAGCCTGCGGGGAATAACCAGTAGAGGTTGAATAGGTTGGCTCTTGGGTTATGTATTGATCGGCCAATTGCCATCCGTACCACGGGGATTCCGGTTTGTATAAGTATTCGCGGTTGTTTATCTGTGCCCAGTAGGCACTTTCATCTACTTTCTTCCTGATGACACTTTGTTGGCTTAGAGATGGCGGTTCTGCTCCTTCTCGGGGACGCATATTAACCAGAAAAGCAGACTTGATTTCGTTGTTTAATAGCGAAAAGGTTATATTTGTTGATAAAAACCCCGATTTTTCAAGTGTTAGTAGATAGTTACCGGCAGGTAAGTTTGAGATCTTGAGTTGGCTGTTAGCTCCGTTATCAGGTATAGTTCCGGAAAAGTTTCTGTTCTGTTGGCCACCAAACATAGATCCCAGGCTGTTTTGGGTGGAGTACGTGAAAGCTTGAGTTGATGTTCTGTATTGTGTTTGTGTATTATCTGTTTGACCGTTTGTGTTGTAATAAGCCTTAAGGGTGAAATTAACTCCACCGATAGCTGTCGCACTGTTTCCGTTGGTTGTATTACTTACTCTGGTAAATCTTGTCGGTACTATGGTGACAGAAGCGTTTCCTCCTATAAAACCACTTGTAGTTGGTACTTGAACATTAGCTTGATTTGAATTAACTGTTGGGTCTTGATAAACTGCCGCTTCGGATGCGGTTAGACCTTTTATGACCATATCTACACCATTTTGCATAGAAGTTTTCAAGGACTTAGTTGATGTGCTGGCTCGGCCGTTTTTTTCGGCCGAATAACTAATCATATCGTTGTCTTCTAATTTTATCGTAGTTGATTTTGTGTTTAGTCGTAAAACACAAGTTCCTTCTTTTCCTGTAGAGCATGTGCCCAGAGTGTCGTTGTCATTTTTAGATGTTGTGGCAGTGATTTTTGCTGATCTGATGGGCACGCTGTCCTCGGTTTTTACGGTTACTTTAACGCTACCGATATAAGAACTGCCGAGGTCATCTGTCATTTTGTTACTAGCAATAATGTCAGGGTTGCCGGATGGTCTTGTAGTTCTAGGTTCTGTTGTTTGAGGTGGTTTTTCTGGCGATTCTGCTTCAGTGCTTGCACTACCGTCCGTGTTTGTATCAGCGGCGCTTGTTGAAGGCTGGTTATCAGTAGTGGTCGTACCGGTTGTACTGGTCGGGCCACCTGTTTGGGTGATGGTGATTTTTTTATTTGCCCACCTTAAATCTGCCATTACGCTGAAAGTTTTTCCCAAATTACAGTCAAACTTTTCGCTTTCTACCATGACATATTTTCCGGCAGGGTTACTGGGGTCTCTAGTGAAACCGACAAAGTATACACCTCCCAGATCTTGATCGATTAATGTGCTTCTTTTGTTGTTTCTAATAACTGCAGTGTTACGCATCTTCTCTATTTCAGTTGCAAACTCATCTGCTGTTTTCGACGCAGGATTTTCTGTTTTGTCAGATAACATATATACAGCGAACCTATTAGCATAGGGGTCGCGCTTTATGTCTTCTTTTAAGTTAACAGTGCATCCTATGGATTTAGTTGTTGTGCTAGCAAAAATATCTCTATGGTAGGCATAATAACCGC
>Ga0172377_10004091_pt1 | contig 14997 bp, 8 predicted proteins | sample Pumphouse3metaG_FD_119749 | JGI IMG/M metagenome (GOLD analysis project Ga0172377, IMG submission 119749) | Leachate microbial communities from a municipal landfill in Southern Ontario, Canada - Pumphouse #3 metaG | ecosystem: Engineered > Solid waste > Landfill > Unclassified | place: Canada... | reverse complement strand
CTTCCGCATTGACGGGAAAAACATATCCGAACTCTCCAACATGGACATTACGGAACTGAAAGAATGGATTGACAAGGTAGAGGAGCGTCTAAGCGACAAACAAAAGAAAATTGCGGGCGAAATTCTGAAAGAGATACGCACCCGCATCAGCTTCCTCCTTGACGTGGGATTGAACTATCTTTCTCTCAACAGAGCCTCCATGACCCTATCAGGAGGAGAGAGCCAGCGAATACGGCTAGCCACACAGATAGGCACACAGTTGGTAAATGTGCTATATATCTTGGACGAACCCAGCATAGGCCTCCATCAGCGAGACAACGTAAGACTGATTAACTCCCTCAAAAAGCTACGAGACATAGGCAATTCCGTTATTGTAGTGGAGCATGACAAAGACATGATGCTCAATGCCGATTATGTGGTTGACCTCGGACCGAAAGCCGGCCGTCATGGCGGTGAAATAGTCTTCGCCGGCACTCCGCAAGAGATGTTGAAGACACACACTCTCACCTCCGACTATCTGAACGGGATCAAGAAGATAGAGGTGCCTCAAATAAAACGAGAAGGGAACGGGAAATCCATCACCATAAAAGGAGCAAGAGGAAACAATTTAAAGGGGATTGACGTGACATTTCCTTTAGGCAAATTCATCTGTGTAACAGGCGTTTCAGGAAGCGGAAAATCAACATTGGTAAACGACACGCTACAGCCCATCCTCAGCCAGCACTTCTACAGGTCATTACAAGACCCTTTGCCATTCGACAGTGTGGAAGGCATAGACAACGTGGACAAGGTGATAACGGTAGACCAATCTCCCATCGGGCGCACACCACGCTCCAACCCTGCAACATACACAGACTTGTTCAGCGACATACGCAACCTGTTCGTTTCGCTTCCAGAGTCAAAGATGAGAGGCTATAAACCCGGACGTTTCTCGTTCAACGTAAAGGGCGGCAGATGCGAAACCTGCAGCGGCAACGGATACAAAACCATCGAGATGAACTTTCTCCCGGACGTATACGTGCCTTGCGAAGAATGTCACGGAAAACGATACAACAGAGAGACTTTAGAAGTGAGATACAAAGGAAAATCCATTGCCGACGTTTTGGACCTTACCATCAACCAAGCGGTGGAATTTTTCGAAAACATTCCAAACATACATCTCAAAGTCAAGACGCTCCAGAGCATCGGACTCGGCTACATCAAACTAGGGCAACCGTCCACCACCCTCTCCGGAGGCGAAAGCCAACGCATCAAGCTAGCCACCGAACTCATGAGAAGAGACACTGGCAACACGCTTTACATTTTGGACGAACCCACCACCGGCCTTCACTTCGAAGACATCCGCATACTGTTGGACGTACTCAATATGTTAGCAGACAAAGGGAACTCCATTTTGGTGATAGAACACAATCTGGATGTGATAAAAGTAGCAGACCACCTAATTGACATCGGTCCGGACGGAGGGCGCGACGGCGGACAACTCATCTGCTACGGCACTCCAGAAGAGGTTGCCAGGAACGAAAGGAGCATCACCGGAAAATTTCTGAAAGAAGAATTGGGAATATAAAGAAATTCAGGGCGACAGAAAAGAGGGTCGAAAATTCGTTCCTCTTTTCTGTATATACTTACTAAACAGACATTTACCACGACACCACGCAGACGAAAGAGCGTCTCACCACATCTCCTTGCGAATTGTTCGCCTCAAGCAATATAACATAGGGAGCAACGGGAACAACTGCACCATTATTGTCTCTTCCATCCCAACGCAGCGACCCTTGAGACGAGAGATATAGATTATTCGCCAGACTTCTGACGCATATCCCATTCACATTATAGATGGATATATTTGCCACGTATCCACCTGTCGAAAAGGAGTAATAGATCCGCAACATGCCCGAATCATCCTGATACGGATAACAGACATCCGTCTCCAGACGAACCTCGTCCACCTCCGTCAGCCGCACTGAGTTTGCATAACCAGGGGTACCATACCCTGCGGTCTCCGATGCAGACATCCAGTCGTTTCCATCGGGAGAGACACGTTCCAGCGACACTCCACGTTTGTCTTTCAATAGTTCGTTGTGCATCGACGACGTATAGCAAAAATCATCTATCAGAGAACTATCCTTATCCATGAGCACAACACACCCCTTCTCATTTCCATAGTTTGGCAATTTATCCATCTTCACAGAAACGGCATCTTCCGTACAGGAATAAGAAGAGCAGACATTCTCCACATCAGAAGTAAGTAGCATATATTCGGAAGGGAACAGCTGCATCTCTCCTATTTTCTTAGCAGAATAGGACGACCCATCTGATCGATAGGTAGCCAGCCGCAAGGTGGAAACATCCAGAACTTTTCCGCTTCTGTTATATAGCTCCACATAATCGGCACCGCCCTCCGATGGATAAAACAGAACCTCATTAATGATCAAATCACTCGGCATACATCTTTCCGGTACACCCATATATAGAACAGTATCAGGCATGGCATTACCGGCGACATCTTTCACCCCCAGAAGACGAAATGCATACCGTTTTCCCTTTTCCATAGAAGAAAGGAAATGCAACGTAAGTTCCGAAAACACTCCGTTCCAACTAACAGACAACGGCAACCCGTCCACCTCGCAAGACAAATACTTTCCATCTATCTTTTCGGAAAAGTAGAATTTAACCAGACTATCCGTACGCACAACGTTTTTCAGCAAAGGAGGCTGGGCATCGACAAAAGCCGCGCCCTCCACCAAAAGCGAGTCGAACCAAAAAGCATCTCGTCGCGTAGATGTGTATCTACAATACAACCCGCAGAAGAAGGAACTTTTCCATACAGAATCCACGGCACTACACTCCTCCTGGAAATCAGGTTCATCCTGCATTTTGGAAAAAACATGCCACTCACCCAAACGGGAACGGGACACACGGACAGAAAAGCACAAGGAATCCCGATTCAGCCGACCTTCTGCACCCGCAGCAATCTTTTTGACGGAGGTGCAGGATTGGCGATAAAGGAGAATCTGATCAGAAGCATTCCCCATCTGCAAGAAATAACCATTCAGCGAATCGCGTAGAGAAGGAGAGTCACTACACAAATAGAACCTGGCACAATTCGAGCCGGAAGGATTAAAATCCATCCTCACAGAAAGCTGCCATTGAGCATCATCCACAGAAGAAGAAGGGAAAGAGAGGCAGGAGACCTTGCCATCAGGAGGTGCCTGCAAACGCAGTTTGCCATCAGAAACGACAAAACAAGAATCATCACCAGACCAACCGGTCAAAGAATCATTTCCATCAAAAAGGGAAACAACAGAATTTCCAAAAACAGGCAAGACAGAAACAGATAAAAAAACAAGCAAATAAAACAGTCTCATTTGTACAATTGTGTTAATTAAAGAATTATCTTTGCACAAATTTTGCGAAGATACATCTATTTTCTCAAAATTCAATCATTAAATTAAAAACAACAAAAGAATGAGAGTAGCAATTGTTGGTGCAAGCGGAGCGGTAGGACAAGAGTTCCTTCGCGTGCTAGCGGAAAGAAATTTCCCAGTGTCAGAGTTAGTGCTTTTCGGCTCATCTCGTAGTGCCGGAAGTGTGTATGAATTCAAAGGCAAGAAGTACACAGTCAAGGAACTGAAGCACAATGACGACTTTAAGGACATCGACATCGCGTTCACATCTGCAGGTGCAGGCATTTCGAAAGAATATGCCGAGACAATTACTAAGTATGGAGCTGTAATGATCGACAACTCAAGCGCATTCCGTATGGACGAAAACGTCCCTTTAGTTGTTCCTGAATGTAACGCAGAAGATGCGCTAAACCGTCCGAAAGGAATCATAGCCAATCCAAACTGTACGACCATCATGATGGTTGTCGTTTTGCAACCATTGGAAAAAATAAGCCACATCAAACGCATCCACATCGCCAGCTACCAAGCTGCAAGTGGAGCAGGAGCTGCCGCAATGGCCGAGTTGGAGCAACAATACCGCGAGGTGTTGGACAACAAGCCAGTGACAGTAGACAAGTTCGCTTATCAGTTAGCATACAACGTCATCCCTCAAATCGACGTATTCACCGAAAACGGATATACGAAAGAGGAGATGAAGATGTTCAACGAGACGAAGAAAATCATGCACAGCGACGTCAACTGTTCTGCCATGTGCGTACGTGTCCCTTCCCTTCGTTCACACTCCGAAGCAGTTTGGATCGAGACAGAGAAGCCCATCAGCCTAGAAGAGGCAAAAGAAGCCATCGCAAACGGCGAAGGCCTTCAATTGATGGACGACCCTGCCAACAAAAAATATCCTATGCCATTATTCTTGGCAGGGAAAGATGACGTTTACGTAGGTCGTCTCCGCAAAGATTTGGCGAACGAGAACGGATTGACACTTTGGTTGGTTGGTGACCAAATCAAGAAGGGTGCCGCTCTGAACGCCGTTCAAATTGCAGAATACCTCATCAAGGTTGGAAACGTAAAATAAGCGTAAGAATATCGCTTTCTTAAATCACAGGGAAAGGTAGCCTAACAAAAAAGGCTACCTTTTTCATTTACTTCAAAAACCATTTCCCGCTTTTCGGCACTGCACTCTTCCCATATATTTGTTCGGACAATTCGACGGAAGACTCCACAGTTCTCAAATCTTTTCCGTCCTTCCTTCTTTTTCACCCTCTTAAAGTTTTCTCCATAAAGCAGAAAATTTTAACTTTGCACGAAGCTGTCGTTTTCTCCACACAAATAATATCCGAACAATAAAATTTAGGCGAGACGTCGGCGTTTACTATTTATCACACTTCCCGTCCAGCAAAAAAAAGATCGACGAGAAGAAAGACTGATTCAAAATCTTCTTCACAACAAGAGATTCAATGAGGAAAAACTTATTACTATTCATAATTATTCTTTTAGGAAATGCAGGCTGGGCACACGCAAAGACGCTCCACATTTCCGGAACCGTAACCGACGAGAAAGGTGAGTCCATGGAATCCGTAAACATCTCCATAAAAGGCACCACGCAAGGCTGCGCAACGGACTCAGCAGGAGCATTTTCCCTTACATACAACACAGACAGGGATAGCATCATCTTACACTTCTCTTTCGTCGGATACAAAGACGAAGAAAAGAAGATAGCCACCAAAGACGGGCAGATCACCATTCGGCAAACAATGCGGGCAACAGCTTACAACCTAGACGACGTGATCGTTAAAGAATACAAGAAACAGAACGGCTCCATACAGGGCATCGACGTTTCGGGGCTCAAGTCTATTCCCAGCGCATCAGGCTCCGGCATAGAGGCAATCATAGCGACACAAGCCGGAGTCAGCTCCAACAACGAGCTCAGCTCCCAATACTCCGTGAGAGGAGGAAACTACGACGAAAACATCGTCTACGTAAACGACATAGAAGTTTACCGGCCTTTGCTAATACGTGCCGGACATCAAGAAGGATTAAGCTTCGTCAACCCGGACATGGTAGACGAGGTTTCCTTCTCGTCAGGAGGATTCAGCGCACAATACGGAGATAAGATGTCGTCCGTGCTGGACATCCGATACAAGAAACCGAAAACATTCGAAGGCTCCGCATCTGTCAGTCTGCTCGGAGCCTCCGCCTACGTAGGCACCTCCGGCAAGAAGTTCACGCAAATTCACGGCGTTAGATACAAAACATCATCTTACCTTTTGGGGTCGTTGGAGACAGAAGGAGAATACGACCCGAACTTCTTCGACTATCAGACATACATGACGTATAACTTCACGCCAAAGGCAGAAATCACATTTCTTGGCAACTTTTCAAGGAACAGCTACAACTTCAAACCAGAGAGCAGGGAAACATCTTTCGGAACGATGACCAACATGAAATCGTTCACCGTCTACTTCGACGGACAGGAAAAGGATCTTTTCCAAACCCTATTCGGAGCACTGACATTCAACTACAAGCCCATTGAAAGCACAAGACTCGGACTAATGGTCTCCACTTTCAATACGTCAGAAGACGAGACTTACGACATCGCCGGCGAATATAGGCTTGGCGACGTAAACGGAAGCAACACAACCACCACAGACCTGAGCGAAGGCATCGGCAAGTACCAGGAACACGCCAGAAATTATCTGGACGCCACTGTGATGAACATAACACAGCTAGGCGTTGTTAATCTCCCTGCCAATGAGATAAAATGGGGATTGACATACCAAAGAGAAACCGTGGACGACAAAGTGAACGAATGGGAGATGAGGGACTCTGCCGGATACTCCATTCCCACCCATCAAGACTTTCTATCGCTATACTATAATCTGAACGCAGACTACAATCTATCGACCAACCGTTTCATGGCTTACATCCAAGACACATATAGCAAGAGGTTTCCTTTCGGAAAAGTAACCGTCAGCGGAGGAGTGAGAGCCAACTATTGGGACTTCAACGAAGAGCTACTTATCAGTCCGCGCGCCAACGTCGCATGGTTTCCCAATTGGGAGAAGAATTTCGGATTTAGACTCGCCACTGGCATTTATTACCAAGCCCCATTTTTCAAAGAGATACGGGACACGTTCACCACACAAAACGGGAATGTGGAGATAAGGCTGAACAACAAACTGAAAGCACAACGATCATTCCAGATATTAATTGGCGGCGACTATTATTTTCGGTCATGGGAGAGACCTTTCAAATTCACAACCGAAATATACTACAAATACATCGACCGCATTAATCCATATAGCGTGGACAACGTAAAGATAGTCTATGCCGGAGAAAACTGCGCCAAGGGATACGCGACAGGACTCGACATGAAACTCTTCGGTGAGTTTGTGCCAGGCACGGACTCTTGGGTCTCATTTTCCCTGATGCAAACAAAGGAAGATATCGAGGGCGACAACAAAGGATACATAGCGCGGCCAACAGACCAAAGATACAACATATCCCTATTCTTCCAAGACTACATACCCGGCTACTCCAAGTTGAAGTTCAATATAAAATTGGTTTGGGCTGACGGTCTGCCGTTTGCGCCACCGCACAGCAACAGGGCCGATTACGAGTTCCGCACACCGGATTACAGACGGGTAGACATGGGAGCCATCTACCTACTCACCAAAGGAAAAGACAAAATCATGAGTAAAAAGATTTTGTCTTGGGCTAAAACTTTGTCATTTAATTTAGAAGTGTTTAATTTGCTAGACATAAAGAACGTCAACTCCTACTATTGGGTAACAGATGTTTCGAACATGCAATATGCAGTACCCAACTATCTAACGGGAAGACGTTTGAATTTTAAGGTTCAAGCCGATTTTTAAAGAAAATAGATTATTAATCAAAAGATCATACAAAAAGAAAAAATGGAAAATACAAAATCTCAGAACTATCTAGTTCCGTTGGTGACACTCACCACATTGTTCTTCATGTGGGGTTTCATCACTTGCATGAATGACATTCTCATTCCTTATCTGAAAGGAGTGTTCGAACTCTCCCATTTCCAGTCGAATCTGGTTCAGTTCGCTTTTTTCACGGCCTATTTTATCATTTCCGCCATCTATTTTCTAATTTCGGCACTTTGGGGCGATCCTATCCGCAGAATAGGATACAAAAACACCATCGTCTTTGGCCTCCTCATCTCGGCAGTAGCGTGTTTTCTTTTCTTCTGGGAAGCGAAATCACTCAACCCTCAGTTCGGGATATTCCTATCGGCATTATTTCTTCTAGGTACCGGATTCACATTCCTACAGATCGCGGCCAATCCTTTGGTTGCCATATTAGGAACACCGCAGACAGCATCCAGTAGGCTTAACCTTTCACAAGGGTTCAACTCTTTAGGAACCACCATAGCTCCAGTTATCGGAGGGTTCTTCATCTTCAAATACTTCGCCAAAGATGCAGTAGGAGCTTCCGCCGTGCAGATCCCATATCTAGTTTTGGCCAGCGTTCTGTTACTGCTTGCCGGCATCATCTTCTTCTCCGAGATTCCAAACGTGGAGAGCGAAGACAACAGCAACTCTAAAAACGACAGCAAAATAGGGGCATTAAAACACCCTCATCTCGTGTTTGGCATGATTGGCATATTTTGCTACGTAGGCGGTGAGGTGACGATAGGTAGCAATCTGGTCTCTTTCATGAAAGAGACTCACGGGATGGCAGAGGTAACAGCAAGCTCATTACTTGCATTCTATTGGGGTGGAGCAATGATAGGACGTTTCATGGGATCCATATCCATGAGCCAGATGCAGTCTGAAAAAAAATATTCGTACATGGCATTGACCGCCATTGCCGCATTTGCGTTGATATTCTCCATCACAGGCGACTTTAAAGCAGGCGATTATATTGAACAAATCAGGGTCCACTTACATACGGTCTCTTATTTCTTGATTTTCTTGGTACTCAATTACCTCGTGTTCATTGCAGCAAAATCCATTCCATCCAGGACATTAGGATTTTTTGCCATCGTCAACATGGCGTTGATCGTCACCATGCTCGCCACAACCGGACAGATTTCTTTGTGGGTTATCCTTTCAGTAGGTTTGTTCAACTCCATCATGTTCTCCAACGTGTTCACGTTGGCCATCGACGGATTAGGCAAATACACATCACAAGGTTCATCCCTACTAGTCATGATGATTCTAGGAGGTGCGGTAGTTCCTCCGCTTCAAGGACTGATTGCCGACAGCACAAACGCCCATCTGGCATTCGCAGTGCCATTAATCTGCTACGCTTACCTCGTATGGTACGGATTCAAGGGTTGCAAGATAGGGAAAGAAAAAACAAAAGAATAATCAATTTAACTATTCAATAAAATATATTATGACAACAGAAATCAAGCCTTATGTAGTCGGGATTGACTTAGGTGGCACAAATACAGTTTTCGGAATCGTTGATGCGAGAGGAAATGTTCTGGCATCCAACTCCATCAAAACAAAACTACACAACGACGACCTCGACAAATACATCGAAGAACTTTACAAGGGCCTCTCCAAACTGATAGAGAGCAGTTGTGGCATTGAACGGATTAAAGGAATCGGAGTAGGGGCACCTAACGCCAACTACTACACCGGAAACATAGAATATGCGCCCAACCTTCCTTGGAAGGGCATTGTTCCTTTCGCAAAGATCCTTTCGGACAAGTTCGGGGTTCCGGTAGCATTGACAAACGATGCCAATGCGGCAGCCATCGGCGAGATGACCTACGGAGCGGCTCGCGGGATGAAGGATTTCATCATGATCACCTTAGGAACCGGAGTGGGTAGCGGCATTGTAGCCAACGGACAACTAATCTACGGACACGATGGTTTTGCGGGAGAGCTCGGACACGTAACCATGCGTCGTGATGGACGTCTATGCGGATGTGGGAACAAAGGTTGCTTGGAGACTTACACATCAGCAACCGGAGTAGCCAGAACAGCATGCGAATTTTTGGAAAATAGGCCAAACGAAGATTCCCTTCTCCGTAAGATCCCGATGGAACAAATCACATCTAAAGATGTATTTGACGCCGCTTCTGCCGGAGACCAACTTGCAAAGGATGTATTCAGCTTTACCGGCGAAATCTTAGGCGAGGCATTTGCAGACTTCATCAAGTTCAGCAGTCCTGAGGCATTCATTCTATTCGGTGGCCTTGCAAAATCAGGAGATATGCTTCTCAAACCTTTGAAAAAGGCCATGGAAGACAACCTCATGCCTATATTCAAAAACAAGGTGAAGGTTCTCTTCTCCGAAATGAAAGACGCCGACGCTGCCATATTAGGTGCTTCAGCCCTTGCATGGGAGGCAAAAATGAGATAATATCCATTTTCAGGATAAATGTTAATGGCATACGGCGAAACCATTCCCGTATGCCATTTCATTATACATAAAACTCAAAAAAAAATGAAAACTCTTTTTGTTTCATACATCTGTAAGAAAGGCGAGAGGAAAAGATTTCTCGACTCCATTCTATCCGAAAGGATAGACGTATCCAGTAGACAAGAACAAGGGAACATACAATATGCTTATTTTTCGCCAAAAGACATCGAAGACACTCTCCTTTTACTGGAAATATGGGAAGACGAAGAAGCCTTCTCCTCACACTGCAATTCAGCCCACTTCAAAAGGCTCGGCGAACTAAAGGCAAAGTACGTAGAACAGACTCTCATCGAAAAAAGAGACACCCTGGTTACCAAGGATGAGTTTGCCTACAGCAAAGATTGCTCGGCAATATAAGGAACCGCATCTTCCCCAAAAGCAGGAAAGCGAATTCACAACACGAAAAAGAAAATCCCATTAATCGGCAGAAAGTCCAATCAATGGGATTTTTTGTAATTTTATCACAGAAAACAAAAAGTTATTGTTCCAAAATTTTCAGAGGTTGTCGCAAATGCAAGACATCAGAAACCTTCTCCGTATAAGAAGAGACATTGACAGAATGAGAAGCTTTAATATCCGCACTACTGCTGCCAACTAGGAAGTCATAAACACCAGCTTGAACCAGCCATTGACTGTTTGACTCGTCAAAAGAAGCCAAGTCACGATGTGCGACACACATGCGAAGTGTCTCACTCTCTCCCGGTTGGAGCAATTTCGTTTTTGCAAAAGCCTTCAGCTCCTTTGCCGGCTTCTGAAGACCATCCTTCGGTGCAGCGACATAAACCTGCACCACCTCCTTGCCCGCCATCTTTCCCGTATTGGTGACAACCACGCTAATTTCAATGTAAGAACCGTCCGTCTTCGCATTTTTTCTATCATTCACCTTCACACTAGACTTCCCGTAAGAGAACGTGGTATAACTAAGCCCGAAGCCAAACGGATAGGCCACCGTACGTTTGAACGTATCAAAATAACGGTAACCAACATAGATGTCCTCTTCATGGTTGGAATAGTCCACACCTTGAACATTCCGGAAAGAATAAGTCTTCATGTTTTTATACGTATACATATCATACTCTTGCGGAAAATTACGGGTCGAGGCATGATCTACCACAGAGATGGGCCAAGTCATGGTAAGTTTACCAGAAGGATTGGCCTTGCCCGTAAGCACATCAGCAATAGAATTGCCACCCTCCTCACCCGGCTGCCAAGCCACAAGAATAGCATCCACATAATCGCGCCAAGAGGCAGTCTCGACAACAGAACCTGAATTAATGACTACGACAACACGCTTGCCATCGGCATGAAATGCATCAGAGACGCGACGGATCATTTGTTGCTCCATCGGCGTGAGATTAAAATCTCCCTCAATGGAACGATCCATCGCCTCCCCAGCCTGTCTCCCTATCGTAACGATAGCGGCATCCGCTTCCTGAAGCTCATGTTGGATACATCTTTCCGTCACTTCAAACTCGTCCAACTTAGGCTGTCCATTATCAAGAAACCACATAGCCGGGTTTTTATCCACCTTGAGTTTAAGGCGGGCATAGTTTACATAATTGCGATAAATCTCCGTAAGAGTCGGAGTGGTACTTACATTTACATTTTCCAAACCAGTAACCATATCCACCACATACGGAACATTCACACAACCGGAACCCAAACCTCCGGAAAGGAAATCATAAGAGTTTACGCCAAACAAGGCAACCGTCTTCACTCCTCGAAAAGGAAGCGTTTCCGCCTCATTTTTCAACAACACCATTCCCTCCGTACTACTTTGTCTGGTAATCTGCGCATGAGATTTCAGGTCCGGTTTATTAGAAAACTCATATCCTTTAAAACGGGGTGTCTTAACAATATACTCCAGCATACGTTTCACGTTGCGATTCACATCATCAATGCTTAATCGTCCTGCCTTCACCTCCGCAACGACACTCTCCACTTGAGAAGGGAAACCCGGCATCAGCAAATCACTTCCCGCAGAGACCTCCAGGTCCGTAGGCATATTGTCACGCCAATCCCAATCAGTCATGACCACACCATCAAACCCCCAGTCGACACGAAGCACATCCGTCAACAGATCCCGGTATGCCATGGCATATTGTCCATTAATTATGTTATAAGACGACATTATGGTCCAAGGCTTGCTTTCACGTACCATCCTTTCAAACCCACGAAGATAGAGCTCGCGCAAGGCACGAGGAGTAACCCGTTCATCAACCCTTGTTCTGTCTGTCTCCTGCGAGTTGACCGCAAAATGTTTGGCACTAACTCCAACCCCTTGGCTCTGGATACCTTTGACACAAGCGGAGGCTATGACTCCTGTCACGAAAGGATCTTCACTATAATACTCAAAATTCCGTCCACAAAGCGGATTACGATGCAAGTTCATTCCCGGGCCAAGAATCACATCACACCCATACTCCAAGGTTTCATTACCAATGGCACGACCCACGTTTTCGACCAACTCGGCATTCCATGTACAGGCCAAGCATGTTCCCACAGGAAAACCTGTCGCATAAAACATCCGATCCACACCTTCGCGCGTCGGATCTATCCTCACCCCTGCAGGATCATCGGCCAGCACCGTAGGCGGAATCCCCAAACGAGGTATTCCGAACGTAACACCAGCAGCACCTGCCACGATCTTTCGTTGCTGGCCCACCATGGAAGTACTACCGGCAAAGTCATCATTACCTCCGCCAACCAGCAAACGGGCCTTTTCTTCGAGAGTCATAGCCCGAACAACCTCATCAATATTATCAGCACGCAACTGCGGCGTTTTCTGGGCATAAAGTCCAGATGCGGAAGCAAAAGCCATAAACACATATATAAACAAATGATTTTTTCTCATATCCATAAAGATTATAATTTAAAGATAAAAGAAGACAGGCTTACGCCTAACTCCCGGCTACGGGTACAAGGAGCCGCACCACCAATAGTGAGATGATATTCTCCCTTCAGCAGTTTGGAGGAGCCATCTTCCTGCACGGTTTCCAACAATTCGGCAGAAATTGAAAATTCGACAGTTTGTTCAGAGCCGGGAGCCAACCTCACCCGTTTGAAAGCCACCAGCTGCTGGTTAGGAGCTTTCCTGCCAGCCTCCGGCGATGCAAGATAGACCTGAACCACTTCATCCACCGCCACCTTACCATAGTTTCGAATCACCGCCTTCACGAGCAACGGACTTCCTTTCTTGACTCCAGAAACAGACTTCGCATCGGCCAACGAAGCATCAGCATAAGCCACACGGCTATAGTTCAAACCATACCCAAACGGAAACATCACATTGTCCGTCATATATTTATATGTCCTGTTCCGCATGGAATAATCATCCAGAGCAGGAAGTTTATCAACATCGGCAGGAAACGTGATAGGAAGTCTACCACAGAAGTTCGCATCCCCGAAAATCAAATCGCCCAATGCGAGTCCGCCCTCTTGTCCTGAATACCACGCAAGCACAACAGCATCAGCCAACTTGCATATTTCGCGCATATCAATAGGGCTGCCACCTGTCAGCACGACAACAAGTCCGCCCGACTTTCCACTGCCCATGCGACTTTCCCGCACGCGACGAAGGAAACTCATCTGCGACTCCGGCAATCCGATTCCTATTCTATCACCACGTGTTCCATTGGCAATGGCCTCCCCCTCTTCGCCTTCCGTATTGCCATTATTTCCCATCACGAGGATAGCATAATCAGCTTCAGCGGCATCACCCACCGCCCAATTCATCTCATTAAGTTCCGGCGTCACAAGCATAAATCCAGGTCGGAAGTTAACACTCGTTCCGTTGCTTACCTTCGACATTATGCCCTGCAAATAGGAGCTAAAACGAGGACTAAGTCCGTAATAGTTACCCATCTGACTGAAAATGTCCGTAGCCCCCTCACCGCCCACATATAGCGTGCGGATATCCTTGTTCAGAGGCAACAGGTTATTGTCATTTTTCAAAAGAACCATACTCTCCACCGCCGCTCTTTTGGCTAAGTCGGTATGTTTATCACAACAGATCACATCCTCGTCCATCTCGTTATAAGGGCAGTCCTTATCTTCCTTCAAAATGCCCAATTTAAGACGGGTCATCACCAAAGGAAGAAGTGCATTATCAATATCGGCCTCCGTGAGCAGATTTTGGTCAAGAGCTGATTTCATAGCCATGAAAGTATTGCCGCATTCCAGATTCAAGCCTGCCTTAACAGCCACAGCACAAGCCTCCGCCTCCGTCTTAACCATGGCGTGCCCTCCATAGATGTCATTCACGGCACCACAATCGGAGACAATATGGCCGTTAAAACCCCAGTCATTACGGAGAATCTCCGTCAACATATAGGAGGAGCCGGGACAAGCCTCCCCATAGACCGCATTATAGGCCGCCATAACCACTTCCACCTTTCCTTGCTGAACCAGCATTTTGAAAGCAGGAAGATAAGTTTCGAAAAAATCTCGTTTCGTAGGATGGATATCCGCCTCATGCCGGGTTGACTCAGGACCGGAATGGACCGCATAATGCTTAGCACAAGCAGCCGCCTTCAGATAAAACGGATCATCACCTTGCAGGCCTTGTACATAGGCGGTTCCCAACGTTCCCGTCAGGAACGGATCTTCGCCATAGGTCTCCATGCCTCGTCCCCAACGGGGGTCTCGGAATATGTTGACATTCGGAGACCAAAAGGTCAAGCCCGCATTGCGGGAATAGTTTTTCAGTCTTTGAGCCACATTAAATTTTGCGCGGCCTTCCGTTGCGACAGCATCCCCTATCTGACGGACAAGTTCTTCATCGAAAGTGGCAGCCAAACCGATAGGCTGAGGGAATACCGTCGCTCGCCCATCACGACCAACCCCATGCAGACCCTCGTTCCACCAATCATATGGCTTAATGTTCAGTCGATCAATACCCGGAGATGCATTCATCAACTGAGACAATTTTTCTTCCATCGTCATGCTAGCGACGACCATCTTTGCCTCCTGCCGCATAAGCAGTTCCTTATTTCCACTTTCTTGAGCCATAATAGTTACCATTGGGTGAAGTATTGCCAATGACAAAATAAACACATTGCTTTTCTTCATCATCTTTTTCATTATTATTTTCATTACCTAGTAATCGTCAAAAAAAACAGTCATCGACAAACGCATTCCGGAGGAGTTACCACACATGACAGACCTTACAGTCCCCCTACCG
>Ga0172377_10004090_pt1 | contig 14997 bp, 12 predicted proteins | sample Pumphouse3metaG_FD_119749 | JGI IMG/M metagenome (GOLD analysis project Ga0172377, IMG submission 119749) | Leachate microbial communities from a municipal landfill in Southern Ontario, Canada - Pumphouse #3 metaG | ecosystem: Engineered > Solid waste > Landfill > Unclassified | place: Canada... | reverse complement strand
GCCAAAAAATACGCTACAACTAAAACACTTAAGATCATTAGTACTCTAAAACTATTTCTCATGCTGCGTAGATCCTTTTCTTCCTCTTGGGGAACCTCGAAAACCGGCTCTGGATGAGAAGCGGGTTCATCGGCAGGAATTGTTGGTTTTGGGATAGAATCCGAATCTTGCCATTCTTTATCTTCATTAAGAGGTGCCGTTTGTTCTTCAATCTGCGATGCTTGTGTTTCATAAATCTGTTCTTCATCTAAGGAAACAAACTGCTCATCTGAAGTACTTGAGGCGTCGGCTAATGCTTTATCGCAAAACTCAGTATCTATTATTTCGCTCTTGTTTGGCGATACATTTAGTTCTGATTCAGCTTTAATTAGAATCCTATTAATGAGTTCGCTATCCGGAAATGAGAGCTCAATCGCGGAAATATGAACTTCTTCCGGTTCCTTCAATGGTGGAGTGGCATTCCATTCTGTTTCCGCTAAGTCTAGTATCCGTTTAAGTAGGTCGGGATCGGGAGGCATAAGATCAATAGCGGAAATATGAACTTCTTCCGGTGCCAGCAGTGGTGGAGTGGCATTCCATTCTGTTTCCGCTAAGTCTAGTATCCGTTTAAGCAAGTCAGGATCGGGAGGCATAGGATCAATAGCGGAAATATGAACTTCTTCCGGTTCCAGCGCCTGGCTTGGTTTCTGGTCGGAACTCGAAATCGAAACACTATCTTTTCTGTCAGGCGGAGCTGAGATACCGATATCGGCAGATTCTGGATTTTGTGAAATCTTATCTAAGCTGGCTTCTTGGGGTATAGATTCTATTTCAAGAGACCAATCGAGGTCTGTAGTCTCTTGTTGCAAAAGATCAAGAAGTTGGTGAGGATTCTCTGGGCGTTGATTGGGATCCGGATTTAAACAACTGAGCAAAATACTATATAAGCCATCTGGCATCATATTCGTATCCGGCAAGATTATGGCACGATCGATACTTTGCTGTTTTTGCTCTTCTGGAGAGCTAAAACTATCCAAGCGCCACGGCAGCATTCCACAAACCGCTTGATACACAATTACCGCCCAGGAATAAAGGTCAGAATTTAACGAGGCTTTAGAGCCCTTGTAGATTTCTGGGGCAAGATATAAAATAGGCAATGGATACTTGAAGTTTCCTTCGGAATGCTTCCAGGCGCTACGATTTTTGCCAAATCCGATGAGAGAAAGATTATCATTGGGCTCTATGATGATGTTATAGGGATTTAGGTTTTCGTGGCTTAGCCCCAATGAGGACGCATATATTAATACATGGAGATTTTTTTTTGCCCAGTTTAATGCCGTGTGAAAATCTGGTGGATTATTACAGAGCCTTTCTCCCAGACTTTCTCCCGCAACATATTCCGCCACAAAATATACACTTAAACCCTCTTCAAAACAGCCCAAGCCTTTGCGAAGATTGGGATGTTGCAAATATTGCGCTATTTCTGCTTCACTTTTTAGGCTTGTAGCCAACGACTTATCGGAGATATGAGCAGGATCTTGTGTTTTGATTACTACCGGACTGCTGTCACTTATCTTGGTAGCTTTATAAAGCAGATAGCGTCTTGAATGGTGAAGGGTTTCGATAATGTTATAACTATTTAATGCCATAATGTGGTGCACTGTAAACTGTTTTCCCCTTTTTGAGCACTTTGCTGATATAAGATGAGCCCAAATGATAGGGAATAAAATTCAGATTGGGAATATCCCAAATAATTATGTCGGCAAGCTTCCCTACTTCCAGCGATCCGATCGATTGTTCTCGGTTAATGGCGCAGGCGGCATTGATGGTTGCTGCACTTAATGCCTCAATGGGACTCATACCCATTTGTAAACAGGCTAAACTCATGGTAAGGCTCATACTGTCACAATTGCAGCTACCGGGGTTGTAGTCTGTAGCAATGGCTACCGGGAGCCCCTGTTCAATCATGTTGCGAGCTCGGGCGTACGTTTTTGCTTGCAAAGAAAATAGTGTTGCCGGTAAAAGAACTGGTATCACATGTGCAGTCTTCATCGCTAAAATTCCGGCATCGGAGCATGCCCCTAGATGGTCAGCCGAAACACATGCCATCTTTGCCGCCAATTCTGCTCCCCCAATCGCTTCAATTTCATCGGCATGCATCTTGAGTTTAAAACCAAGCCTTTTTGCCTCATTCAATATTCTGCGAGATTCTTCTATTCCAAAAACATGTGCTTCAGTAAAAATATCACAGAATTCGGCAATTCCCTGCTCTTTCACTGCGGGTAGCATCTCGTTGCAGAGAATATTTATATAGCTTTGATGATCGGTCCTATATTCTGTAGGATACTCGTGCGCCCCCATAAACGTAGGCACCAAATCAATGGGGAGAATCTGGTTAAGACGTTCAATTGCCCGCAGTTGCTTCAATTCGCTTTCCGTGCTTAAGCCATATCCGCTTTTTGCTTCTAAAGTGGTAGTTCCCAAAGCTATCATACGTTGAATGCGGGGCAAAGAATGTTCTACTAACTCTTCTTCCGTAGCATTTCTAACTGAATCGATACTGCTGCGTATTCCACCACCGGCAAGAGCGATTTCTACATAAGTCTTCCCAGCCAAACGTGCGGCAAATTCGTTTTCACGAGTATGAACAAAAACAGGATGGCTGTGGCTATCTACGAAGCCGGGAGTAAGAATCTTTCCGGAAGCATCAATTGCTTCTTCCCAATCGTATTTATCTTCAATTACTTTACTGCAACCCAGATCGATGATAATCCCATCTTTAATGGCTATACCGGCGTTTTCGATTATGTTCGCATCATCCATTTGAGCGCCATATTTAGCTTTGCCTCCACTTGCCAATGTAGCAATTTGACGGGCATTTATGATTATTGTATCTGTTTTCATAAAATTACTCCTTATTCAAAGTGAGAATTTATGCCATTTATAAATTCGTCAAGGCTTTTGCTTCTAATAGTCATACAAATTCATTCCCCAGATGGATTATGAGCTTCCATCAAAGTAGGGCTGCTCTTCGAAACGCAATTGTTATCGCAAAGCTAGGCAATGAAGAGCCATCATTTATACTAATTATTGCAATTGCCATCCTTAATAGAGAGTAAATATGCGATTCCACGTTTCCAGCCATTGGGGAGTTTTTTCATATATCTGTTCGTTGTTTAAGCTCAATGTTACCAGCCAGGGTAAAAGTGGAACCCTGCTAAAACTGGGTGGGAGTAGGGTTTTCCGGTTAGCGGGGAATAAGCCCAGCTTGTATGCAACCATTTTTTGAGAGGCATCGCTAAGAAGAAAATCTACAAAAGCTCCGGCTAGTTCTAGTTGGTTAGTTTGCGCTATAATGCCTACGCATTCTGAATATTGAAAACTGCCTTCGTTGAATAGAACAAAATCTATTGTGGCAGCTTCATTTTCCAGTTCCTTATTTTGGGCGGCAAGAGTAATTAATCCTGGCATAAGAGTGCTTTCTTTGCTCTTTAACGAAGCCAGGGCTTCGCTTTGACTGCTATAACTGCGATGCACATTCTTTCTGATGGTTCTTAACATTTGCTCGAAACCGCCATCTCCAAACAATGCAATAACCCAATGTAACATAGCTCTGCCAGAACCACTATGAGCGGGATCAATCAAGGATATTTGGTTTAAATACCGCTCATCTTGTAATTCCCCTAAAGATCTGGGAACTTCTTGCAACACAGAGCTATCGTAGAGCAAACCTAAATATGAAAAACCGTAAGGGATCAAACGATAGTTGTTATTCTGTACACAAGCTCGGTTCAGATCTTCCACAGCTTTGGGTTCGTAGGCAGAAAATAGCGATCCCAAAGAATCGGAAGCACTAAATACAGATGGAAGCCCCACAACTACATCCACACTATCCGGATTTGTTTTAACTGCAGAAATCATTGCCGATGGGTCCGGAAACAGCTTGGTGAGGACTCTGCATCGATACTCCTTTTCAAATGTTGGAACAATAACAGATTCAAACCCACTGCTGCGGAAATCTTCACATGCATATAATTGTATCTCACGGTCACCAGATTTTTGGCTATTTAAAGTATGATCTTCTTGAGAGCTGCAAGACACTTGTAAGAAAAGTAAAACAATTAAGAGCCAAGTCATTACATCGATCCAAACAGAATCCAAGCTACAATAAAATCCATAATTAGTATGGCGACGGAGCTGTACACAACAGTTTGAGTAGTGGATCTGCCAACACCCTCAGCTCCACCGTAACTACGATCGCCAAAATAGCATGCCAAAGATGTGATGATAAAGCCAAACACGACGGATTTTACTAAGCCACTCCACAAATCAAAAGGCTCGAAGTATGCTCGCATGTTGGTAAAAAAGGTATGATAATGCAAACCATATCGGATGCTGGCAAAATACCATGCGCAAAATATGCTAATTGCATTGGCAAAGATGGTAATGAGAGGAAAGGCAATTACGCCGGCTAAAATGCGAGGCATATATAAGAATTCGTGGGGTTTAATATTCATGCTGTGTAAAGCGTCAATTTGCTCGCTAACCTTCATGGAGCCGATCTCTGCTGCCATTGCTGCCCCTATCTTGCCCGTTAGTACCAAGCCCGTGAGCACGGGAGCAAGCTCTACCATAGTAGATTTGCCGATTAAGACGCTCAATAGATTTAGCGGAATATAACCTTTGGATTGATATACCGCCTGAAGAGCAGTCACCAATCCGGTAAATGCAGCCGTTAGCATAATTAGAAACAGCGAGTCGTAGCCAATACGCTTAAACTGGATTAGAAATTCCAGCCTACGGCGAGGCAAGGACTTGATGCTCAGCAAGCTCTTTCCTACAAAGAGGCTGTATTCACCGATACCCGCAAAAATCTCTGAGAGCATATCAGTTTTCTTGGCTGAAATCCAAAGACCTAAACAGAGTGTATTCTCTATCGAAGCCCAAATCTACACTTCCAGTAGAACCATGACGGTTTTTCCCAATGATGATCTCGGCAATTCCCGGCTTCTCGGTTTTATCTGGATAGTAGTATTCATCACGGTATATAAACATAACCAAATCAGCATCTTGTTCTATGGCGCCAGATTCGCGCAAATCTGCCAAGCGAGGCCTTTTATCCTCTCGGTTTTCTAGCATTCTGTTCAACTGCGAAAGAGCTATAACGGGAATCTTCATATCCTTTGCCAATACTTTTAACGATCGCGAGATTTCAGATATCTCCTGTTGGCGGTTATCCCGCTCTCTGGAAAGTCCCATTAGCTGAAGATAGTCTATAATTATCAAGTCTAAGCCGTTCAGTTCGGCACTAAGTCTTCTGGTTTTTGCGCGAATATCAAGCGGAGTATTTGACCCGGTTTCATCTATGTATATCTGTTTGGCACTCAATACTTCCGATGCCTGCATAATGCGAATGAGTTTCTCCTCATTCATACCGTATCCTTTAAGCATACTATCCATATTAACTTCTGAAGCCGATGAGAACATGCGCATGATCACTTCATCTGCTGCCATCTCCATCGTAAAGATGGCAACTTTCTTTTTAAGATTTACAGCAGCATGACTGGCGATATTTAAGGCTAGTGATGTTTTCCCCATAGCTGGGCGCGCAGCAATAATAATGAATTGACCGGGGCGGAAACCGCCTGTAAGACGATCCAGATCGCCAAACCCACTGCCTATCCCAGTTACAGGAGATTTTGTTGAAGCAATCTGATCGATATTGTATAAAACTTCTTTGGATATCTGCTCTATCTTTACAAAGCCTTGATGATGAGGCAATTCCGCTATGGCAAAAATAGCTTGTTCAGCTTCATCTACTACCGTTTTGACCGGTGCTGTGGAACTGTAGCAAGATTCTATAATTCCATTGCAGGCAACAATTAGGTGCCGCAATAATGCTTGTTCGGTTACGATATTGAGATGATATTCAAAATTTGCACTGGACACTACAATATCGGCTAATTCGTTAAGGGTAGGAATACCCCCTACTTTTTCCAAGTAGTTATTGCGTTCAAGGCGATTGATTAAAGTTAGAACATCCACTTCAATCCCATCGTTAAAAAGCTCACAGATGGCTCTAAATATTATTCTATGAGTTTGTCTGGAGAAGTAGTTTTCTTGTAGTTTTTCTATGCCTTTACTAACCACATCGGCATCTATAATCATTGCCGAAAGCACTGCCGCTTCAGCGTTTATATCTGCTGGAAGTTTGCGTTCAGATACCGATATTTGATCTGAATTTGTCTTTTTCTTAGGCATGATATTTCCTTTTAATGAAACTTCTGCTTAAGCGCTTCTGCCACGACTGAAGGCACAAAGTCTTTTAGTTCTGCCCGCAATTCTGCAAGTTGGCGTATCATCGAAGAAGAAAGATACATATATCTTAAACTTGGCACCAAAAACAGTGTCTCTATCTCCGGTTTAAGCTTTGTATTGGTAAGAGCCAATGAAAGCTCATACTCAAAATCCGACACTGCCCGCAGACCTCGAATCATTATTCTACTACCTTGATGCTCTGCAAAATCCACCACCATTCCGGAAAAACTCAGCACTTCCACATTATGCAAATGCTTACTAGATTCCCGACAAAGATGCACCCGCTCTTCTAAGCTGAAATAATTTGGCTTTGCCGTATAATCTGCTACTGCCAAGATAACTGCATCAAACATGCGTGATGCTTTTTCTAAGATGTTTAGGTGTCCTAAAGTAATTGGATCGAAAGTACCGGGATAAATTGCTTTCATGCCCGTGCCTTAAGTATATCTTCCAATTCAGATATCTCTTTGGGAATGTTCTGACTTAGCACGCAATACCCTTCTTTTGTAACCAATACATCATCTTCTATTCTTACACCAATACTTTCTTCAGGAATATATATTCCCGGTTCTACGGTGATTACATTACCGGGTTCAAGCATGCTTTCTCTGCCTCCTACATCATGGGTATCCATTCCCAGAAAGTGACTTACGCCGTGCATATAGTATTTCATAAGCTGAGAAGCATCTTCTATTAAACCAAGTTCCATAAGTTCCTTTGCAATAAGTTCTCGAGTTTTTGATTGCAATTCGCCAAGAGTTCTTCCGGGTCGGATCATGCCGATAATATGCTTTTGAACCCGCAATACGGCGTTATACACATCTGCTTGACGCCGGCTGAAAGTGCCACTAATAGGAAAAGTACGGCTGATATCGGCAGAATAATTCATATTGGAAGCACCCACATCCATCAATACAAGATCATTGGAAGCTATCTGACATTCATTTTTCTCGTAGTGAAGAGTAGCAGCGTTTATGCCCGTAGCTATAATGGGAGCAAAGCCCCAGTGCTTCAATCCGCTTCTTTGTATCCGATAAAAGAGCATCGCCTCCAATTCATACTCCATCATGCCGGGCTTAGCGTTTTCCCAGATATCCATAATGCCTTTACCGGTAACATCAATCGCTTTTTGTAATTGCATTATTTCCCATTCGCTTTTAATCTTGCGTAGCGGTGTGATTATTTGGGTGATGCATAGGATAGCTATTTGCGGATAGCGCTCTCGAACAGGTTGCAAACGAAACATCGCATAAGAAAGCGGTGCATCAAGTGCTTGATGACCAATATTTGTGAATATGCGGTTAATAGCAGGGGCATAGGCTGTAAGCATGTTATCGAATTCGTCCAGATACAAAACACGAGATATTCCACTTTGCTCTTTTGCTTCTTCTATACTCAGTTTCTTGCCTTCCCAAACCTCTCGCTCTGGGTCTGAGCGTTGAATAAAAAGATATTCCATGTTTCCCTTACTGCTTTTATAGCCCAAATAGATTGCATTGGGAATGCTTAAACCTGTAAGATACAGAAAGTTATTCTCTTGTTTGAATTTCTCGAGCTTTGCTTCCAATGCGGCAAATAGAATAACGGCATCCTGATCATTAAGGGAGCTTAAGAGCTTCTCTCGGCGGGGGCTAACAATTTCTGGTTTCATTTATTACTCCATTGTTCATTTATATAATCTAAGTCAACACCATTTTTTGGATGCTGTTTGATATGTCCAGCATTTTTCTTAAGTTCAATGCTATCTGGGAAATTTATGTGACTATGCTCTTCGATAAGGCATAATAACTATGCTCCCATGATAGAATTACCTAAAGCCGAACCTCTATCAGAAAACACTTTACAGATATGGATATCCCTAAAAATGTGTCTCAAACTAACGAAGTGGAGGTTATATGCCATTATTGAACTCAATTAAGGACAAAAGTGTAAAAATAGGAGTAGTGGGGCTTGGCTATGTGGGCTTACCCATGGCAGTTACTATCGCCAAGAAGGGTTTTGAAGTTCTTGGTTTTGAAGTAAGTGAATACGCCATTAAACATGTAAATGAAGGAAAGAACTATATTGGCGATGTAGCCGATGAGGATTTACTAAAAGTTGTAAAAGATAATAAGCTTAGCGCCACATCAGATTATACTCGCATGAAAGAAGTTAATGTAGTGCTAATTGCCGTTCCGACCCCATTGGATTTGTACCATCAACCTGATACATCATACATCACAAAAAGCACCAGGGCGATGGCACCTCATTTGCAACCCGGATCACTGGTGGTTTTAGAAAGCACTACCTATCCAGGCACTACTCGCGAGATTATTGTCCCAGAGCTTGAAAAAGCTGGCTTAAAAGTGGGAGAAAGCGTATTTGTAGGTTTCTCTCCAGAGCGCGTGGATCCCGGCAATGAAACATATAAAACCCACAATACCCCCAAAGTAGTTGGCGGAATGACTCCCGCTTGCAACAAAGCGGCAAAGCTTTTTTACGAAAGCATTTTAGATGCTGAAGTGCATCTGGTCAGCTCGCCGGAAGTTGCTGAAATGGAAAAAATCTACGAAAATACATTCCGAAATATAAACATTGCCCTTGCAAATGAGATGACCGTATTATGCGACAGAATGGGCATTAGCATTTGGGAAGTTATCGAAGCCGCTAAAACCAAACCTTACGGCTTTATGGCTTTTTACCCGGGACCAGGAGTTGGAGGACATTGCATTCCGATAGATCCGTTCTACCTAACCTGGAAAGCACGTGAGTATGATTTTCACACCAGATTGATAGAGCTTGCTGGTGAAATAAATATTGCCATGCCGGAATTTGTGGTCCAACGTGCAATTCGCATCCTAAATAAGCAGGGAGTAGCCATTTCCAGAGCTAAGATATTACTTTTAGGGGCTGCCTACAAAAAGGACATTAGAGATATGCGAGAATCCCCAATTGAGGGCGTTGTAACCCAATTAGAACACCACTTGGCAGATTTCGAAATCCATGATCCCTATGTGGAAGAATTTCATCATGAAAAAAATGGTAAGATGTATAAAACAGTCCCCTTGGGCAACCTAACAAAATACGATCTAATTATTGTTATTACCGATCATAGCAACATCGATTATCAAAGAATTGCCGATAGCAATGTAGCTATTTTAGATACCCGCAATGCCATGAAACACATTAAAGCGAGCAATATTGAATTGATGTAAGATAAACAATAGACTGCAGCCGATTTTCTGTAATGAAAGTCGGCTTTTTAATACCCCGTAAATACATAGCTTTTAGTAGTATCTAACAAAATCTCTTGAGCGCTTACATAATGATAACAGTTGGAGCTATCTCGAATTTTAAGATCGTAAAACCCACTCTTTAGACTGATGATTTCGGAACTTTGTTTGGGTAGATAATATTGCAAGAGATTGTGCGACCAATTATTCTGACTTGAGGGGCTAATCCGCAATTCTCGTATATCCCCACCCGAGCTATTATAAAACTTCAAGGCTCCACAGCTTGGCTCTAAACTCAGGTATCCCCCATCGCTCAAATTCATATCCATCATTATTGAGCCGGAAAGAATGTGATATCCGGCATATTCTATTACAAGTGTTCGTGGCGATGGATATTGCACAGATGTAGATCCCTGAGCCGGCAAATAACGAACTTGCCCACCTTCGATAGTAAACCATGCTTCGGCATTACTGCTGTTTTTTACCATTAATTCGCTATCATGAAAACAGGCGCCGATAAATAGCATTATCAGCGCCAAAATGGTAATTAATACCTTGTTCATTATTTTTGCCCTTATTGTTCTCCCGCTGCTTTTGCTTTTGCTCCAACGGGTTTTGTAAACGTATACACTGGATCGCTTTTATCTGTTATAACTTCTTTGGTAATCTTACAAGTCTGGATTTCGGCACGATCGGGAATTTCATACATTATCTTCAACATAAAGCGTTCCATTATTGAGCGTAAGCCACGTGCTCCAGTTTTTTGGGCAAGGGCAATGCGGGCAATCTCTTTTAGCGCTTCTGTATCAAAGCCAAGCTGCACACCATCCATTTCAAACAGTTTTTGATACTGCTTACATATAGCGTTCTTAGGCTCGGTAAGAATATCCACTAATGCTTCTTCGCTTAGTTCATGCAGAGTGCAGATAACCGGCATCCTGCCAATAAGCTCAGGAATAAGCCCATAGCGCAGAAGGTCTTGAGGATTAGTAAGCTCGAAGATATTGCTTTCATCATGTTTTTTACCCAAATCAACTTCAAATCCCACAGCTTTCTTATCCGTTCTCTCTTTGATAATCTTTTCTAACCCAAAGAAAGCACCGCCAGCAATAAAAAGGATATTACGGGTATCGATTTCAATAAATTCCTGTTGAGGGTGCTTGCGTCCACCTTTTGGAGGAACGTTTACTTTTGTCCCTTCAAGAATCTTCAATAATGCCTGTTGAACGCCTTCGCCAGATACATCTCGAGTTATTGAAGGAGTTTCACTCTTGCGTGAGATTTTATCAAGTTCATCGATATACACAATGCCTTTTTCCGCGCGCTCTACATCGTAATCCGCATTTTGTAGTAAGCGTACGAGGATGTTTTCTACATCTTCTCCCACATACCCCGCTTCTGTTAGTGTAGTGGCATCACTTATGGCAAACGGAACTTTTAAAAAACGGGCTAAAGTTTGAGCGATGAGAGTTTTTCCGCTTCCGGTTGGGCCAATCATCATAATATTGCTTTTTTCTAGCTCTATCTCATCTTTCTTATCTTGCCTAAATATGCGCTTATAATGATTGTAAACAGCTACCGCAATTATTTCTTTAGCATTTTCCTGACCGATTACATACTGATCCAGATACGTTTTAATTTCACTGGGAAGCGGCAATTGAAAATCTTCGCTTACTTCGGCTTTGTTGTTCACATCGATAATCGAGTAACACATCTCTATACATTCATCACAAATGTTTCCGGCTATGCCTCGGATGAGGTTTTTTACATCTTCTTCGCTGCGCCCGCAAAAAGAGCAGCTAAGGTTTTTATGCTGATCCAATTATTTCTCCCGCTTTTGATCTCTTTGCATCAATATTTCGTCTATCAGACCGTATTCTTGTGCTTCCTCAGCACTTAAGAAATAATCACGATCTGTATCGCTGGCAATTTGATTGATTGCTTTGCCGGTATGTTGATGAAGGATTTCATTCATTCTAGTACGTAGATATAGTATTTCACGTGCCTGAATTTCGATGTCTGCAGCTCTCCCCTGAGTTCCTCCCCAAGGTTGATGAATCATAATTCTGCTATTGGGCAAAGCCGTACGTTTACCTTTGGCTCCCGCCGCTAAGAGTACTGCCGCCATAGAGGCTGCCATCCCAATGCAGATTGTGGAAACCTGCGGTTTTATGTATTGCATTGTGTCGTAAATAGCCAAGCCACTGCTAATGCTACCCCCAGGACTATTTATGTACATATAAATGTCCTTAGATGCGTCTTCGCCTTCCAAATGCAGCAATTGGGCAACTACCGTATTTGCCAGATTGTCATCTATTGCCCCACCAATAAATACGATGCGGTCTTTCAGCAATCTGCTGTATATGTCGTAGGCACGTTCACCGCGTCCTACCTGTTCAATAACCATTGGTATATAGTTCATTATTACTCCACAGAATTATACTTGTTCAACCGGTTCTTCCTGCACTTCAATTTCATCGCTACCAGCTTCTGGTGTTTGTTCCTCCGGTTCCGGGATGAAGTAGTTCGCAGTTTCAGCAAGTTTTTTTAAGATAAAGAAATTGCGAATCCCATCCAGATACTCATCGGAAGAAATTTCATCTTTGTGCTTCTCTTTATATGCTTCTAACGTGTGATCTGCCAATATAGCCTCGTGAGTAATATATTCGTTGCGCATTTCATCTGTTACTTCCATCTCTATCTGTTTGCGAAGCTCTTTAAGGATGTACATAGTAACCATCTCTTGAGAAATCTGCATCCGATATTGATACTCTAAAAACTGTTGGTATTGCTTGTTGGGATACTTCTCAGCTTCTTGTTGCGCAAGGTAATTAATGGTTTTTACCGGTAGGTCAAATTTGTTATCTATAAACAACTTGCTTACAATGGCATAGTTCTTAATATCCATATTTTTATGCTCGTTGGCAAGTCTCATGTCTTCAGATATTTTGGCCCGCATTGCTGCCATATCATCAAATTCCATATCAAGAGCAAATTCATCATTAAGCTCTGGATACTGCATCCGTTCAATAGAATTCACCATAATTTTAACCGGATATTTCTCGTCATTATTCACCGGTGTAGAACTGTCTCTACTCACCAGTTTAATATCCATACCACTTAGTTCTGCAGCTATAGTATCGCCAATTTTCTTGCCAATCAGTTCGGGTAAGGCTCTATGTTCCGGAGTGGTTCCGGCAAAAAAAGAAGCAGTTTTTACCAATTCTTCATCATTAACCTTATAAGTAAGTTCCACATTCACATGATCGTTTTCGCTGGCTTCTTCCACATCTACTATGGTACCGTTATTATTGCGTAATTCTTCCAAATACTTTTCAATTTCGCTTTCCAAAGTAATGGGATTGTAGGGAACCTCTAAATTATCGAGCTGTTTAAACTCGATTACCGGTTCGTGTTCTATCTCTACCTTTATTTGCATTTCATTGCCTTTTTCCCATTGCACGTCTTTCACATCCGGAAAAAGCAGATAATTAATATCGTGTTCTTTTGCCGCTTCTTCAAAAAAATTACTTACGCTATCTTTCAAAAAGTAATCCTTTAGCATTGCACTATGTGTTCTCTCTATAAGGCTCAATGGCGCTTTCCCTTTGCGAAATCCGGGAACGTCCACTTGTTTGGCGGCTTTGCGAAGATACTTTTCCCATGCTTTGGTGGCATCTTCGGCAGGAATTGTGATGTTGATTTCTTTTGTTACTGCATTGATGGCATTAAATTCTACCTGCACTTTATATTCTCCTTAGTGTTAAATACTAAAATTGGTGCGAAAGAGGGGACTCGAACCCCTACAGGAGTGAACCTACTGGATCCTAAGTCCAGCGCGTCTGCCAATTCCGCCACTTTCGCAATTGACTTTTAATTATGTTTATATGAAATGTCAGTTTTTTCGCAGCCATACATCTGTCAAGCTTTGCGTTTAAAGCCTAGTAATCCATTAACTCAGCTGCTTGATTGTGCTTTTTAAAACAAGTAACAAACTGATCTTACCCAAACTGGCATTGCGAGTATAAGATGTACTTACAAAGTACTGCAAGATATAATCTTTTGTAATATAAATTCATGGATTAGTATGGTCATAATTCCAGCTTTTATACAAACTTAGCGATGGGCAATGAGGGTTCAGTCTCACCTGATCTTCTACTGCTTTCCCTTTGTTCCGTATCCAATACATCAGCCGATAGTTAAGAATGGTTCATCCTGTGATAATGCTGTAAGTGCAAGGTAATGACAACTTGAAAGCTCATTAACCATAGCTTAAAACAATGGCCGTGTGAGGTGTGTTTAAGATGCAGATATACTTATGAAAGACCATTGAATAATCGGGGTTTGGGCGTAGCGCAATACTGCAAGGAAGGCAGATCGGCATAGCTAACATCAGAAAAGCCAGGATAATCAATATCTCCGGTAAATAATCTGCTATAAACGGGTGTGCAATTCTATGAAAAGTCTTTAGTAAAAAGCTAAGATTTTCTATTTGAGCATCATATTGTCTATTAAACGGGTCTTCCCCACGAATGCGGCAATCAACATACGGCTATGAGAATCGATAGATATTACTTCGCTTAGGTCTCTGGCGTCTACAATTGCCACATAATCCGGCTTTGCCCCAGCTTGGGTAAGCAAGGTAATCGCATTCTCTACAAGGGCATGTGCATCCAAAATACCTTGATTAACCGAATCTCTTGCCTGATATAGGGCTCTATACAATGAAGTGGCAATTGTGCGTTCCTGGGCGCTCAAATAGATATTGCGGCTGCTTTTTGCCAAACCATCTGCTTCTCTAACAATTGGACATGCCACAATCTGAGTGGTAAGATTAAGATCCTTCAGCATAATTCTGAGAATGCTTAGCTGCTGAAAGTCTTTTTCGCCCATATACATAAAGCGGGGTTTGATGATGTTCACCAGTTTTAGAACCACTGTGCAGACACCGCGAAAATGCCCGGGACGGCTTACTCCGCATAGAAGATCTGATAATTCGCTAACTTCTACCCAAGTGCGAAATCCTTTGGGATACATCATTGTTTTATCTGGAAAGAATACGTAATCTACACCTCGTTCTTCCAATAACTTAAGATCCCGCTCAAGATCTCGGGGATAATTTGCCAAATCCTCTTGGGGACCAAACTGAGCTGGATTTACAAAGATTGAGACGATAGTTACGTTACATTCTTTCTTGGCTGCATCCACCAAACTCAAATGCCCTTCGTGTAAATAACCCATTGTGGGCACAAATCCTACTTTAGCATCTTGGAGATGACATAAAGCCAACATCTGAGTAAGAGACTTGATTACTTTCATTTAAATGATTTTTTCTATCTTGTTGTTCCCGTCTAAAATGACAATCTTGGGTTTGTGATTTTGCATCTCATTATTATCCATCAAGCCGTAATTAATCACGATAATGAGATCTCCAACATGGGCTAAACGGGCAGCAGCACCATTGATGCCAATCATCCCGCTTCCTCTT
>Ga0172377_10004089_pt1 | contig 14998 bp, 18 predicted proteins | sample Pumphouse3metaG_FD_119749 | JGI IMG/M metagenome (GOLD analysis project Ga0172377, IMG submission 119749) | Leachate microbial communities from a municipal landfill in Southern Ontario, Canada - Pumphouse #3 metaG | ecosystem: Engineered > Solid waste > Landfill > Unclassified | place: Canada... | reverse complement strand
GTTTTACCGACACCGGCTCCACCGAACAAACCGACTTTCCCCCCTTTAGCATATGGAGCCAAAAGGTCAACAACTTTAATACCGGTTTCGAACATCTCAGTTTTTGTACTTTGATCGACGAGAGCCGGAGGATCACGATGGATAGACCAGGTGTCGCAATCGGTTACTTGATCGCCGCCGTCAATAGTTTCACCGATTACGTTGAAAATACGTCCGAGAACTTTTTCTCCAACCGGAACTTTGATCGGTCCGCCTGTAGCTGTAGCCGCCATTCCGCGAACCAAACCTTCAGACATATCCATAGCGATCGTTCTTACACGGCCGTTACCAAGGTGTGCAGCTACTTCAAGAACAAGACGAGTCGTATTCCCTTCAACACTTACGTTTACTTCGATCGCTTCGTTGATTGTCGGAAGGTAACCTTCGAAATCAACGTCAACGACCGGACCAATTACTTGAGCAATTTTACCAATCATTCTTTCCTCCATAATTATTTCATCGACTCGACGCCGCTGATAATCTCAATAAGTTCAGTCGTAATCGCTTCTTGTCGCGCTTTATTAAACTTGACTTTAAGCGAGTTAACCATCTCTTTAGCATTGTTTGTAGCAGCATCCATAGCCTGCATACGTGCACTGTGTTCAGCAGCAACAGAATCTATCAAGGCATAGTACATGTTATACTCGGCATACTTTGTAACCAATGAATCGAGCATTTTCTCTTCATCCTGCGCTTCTAGTTCAAGCATCGTATTGCCTACTTTTTCGCAGTCATAGTCATCTACGTTTACCGGTAATACTCGGTTTACATGTAATTCTTGGGTAATTACGTTTTTATATCCGTTGTAAATAATATAAACGGCGTCGATTTTCCCCTCTTTGAAATCGTTGATCGAACGTGTCATGAATTCGCTTGATCGTTGCATATCCGGAGAAGAGCTAAGGTTCTTAACTTGATCAAGCATCTCTACTTCATTATAGTTAAAAAACTCAATCCCTTTTTTCCCGATACCGCGAAGACGCACTTTTACTTTTTTATTTTTGTATTCGCTCATCAAGCGTTTTACCGCTTTGATGGTTTGCATGTTAAAACCGCCGCAAAGACCTTTGTCGGCAGTTACAAAAATAATATCGATCATTTCAGGAGCGTCATTTTCGATAAAACAACGGTTTTCGATTCCGCCGACTTTATTGCATTTTACGCGACCTGCGATTTCAGCTATCACTTGATTCGTTTTTTGTGCAAACAGACGTGAACGTTTCGCAAGCTCTTCCGCACGGCGAAGTTTCGCCGTAGAAACCAGCTTCATCGCACGCGTAGTTTTTTGCGTGTTCGAAACACTCTTGATCTGTCTTTGAATCTCTTTCAAGTTAGCCATAAAGATCCTTATTCAGCAACGAAAGTAGATTTAAACTCTTCGAGTGCTTTTCTCATCATTGCCATTGTCTCATCATCGATTTTCGATGTGCTACGGATATTTTCAAGAATTTGCGGGTATGACGCTTCGACGAACGGATAAAGATCCGCTTCAAATTTTACGACTGAACCTGCAGAAAGATCATCTAAGTATCCTTCATTCCCTGCGAAAATAATCAATGCTTGTTTTTCAGCGCCAAGTGGAGAATACGGAGGTTGTTTCAATACTTCCACCATGCGTTGACCGCGTTCAAGCTGTTTACGGCTCACTTCATCCAAATCGGATGCGAATTGAGCAAATGCTTGAAGTTCACGATATTGCGCAAGGTCAAGACGCAATGTTCCGGCAACTTGTTTCGTCGCTTTGATTTGCGCCGCACCACCGACACGTGATACGGAAAGACCTACGTTGATCGCAGGACGGATACCTGAGTTGAACAAATCGGTTTCCAAGAAAATTTGACCGTCGGTGATCGAAATAACGTTGGTTGGGATATACGCCGCAACGTCACCCGCTTGAGTTTCGATAATCGGTAGAGCTGTCAATGAACCCGCACCCATATCGTCGTTCAATTTTGCTGCACGCTCTAGCAAACGAGAGTGTAGATAGAAAACGTCCCCAGGATACGCTTCACGGCCCGGAGGACGGCGAAGGATCAATGACATTTCACGGTATGCAACCGCATGTTTAGAAAGATCATCATATACGATCAAACCATGACGTGCATTGTCACGGAAATATTCACCCATCGTTACACCGGTATACGGAGCAAGGAATTGAAGTGCAGCCGCTTCAGACGCAGGAGCATTTACAATGATAGTGTATTCCATAGCACCGTGGTCTTCAAGACGACGGATAACTTGTGCAACTGTTGATTCTTTTTGACCGATAGCAACATATACACAAACAACACCGTTACCTTTTTGATTGATAATCGTATCAAGGGCAACCGTTGTTTTACCGGTTTGACGGTCACCGATGATCAACTCACGTTGACCGCGACCGATCGGAACGAGCGCATCAATCGCTTTAATACCGGTTGCCATCGGTTCGTGAACCGATTTACGAGCCATGATACCCGGAGCTTTTTCTTCTACGAAACGTACTTCAGTCGTCTCGATCGGACCTTTACCGTCGATCGGCTCGCCAAGAGCATTAACAACACGGCCGAGAAGCGCATCGCCGACAGGAACGCGTAAAAGACGTCCGAGACGTTTTACAGACATACCTTCACGAAGTTCTTTCCCTTTTCCGAGAACAACAACACCGACACTGCTCTCTTCAAGGTTCATGACCAATCCGCGTGTCCCCTCTTCAAACTCAACCATTTCACCGGCCATAACATTGTTAAGACCGTAAACTTGAGCGATCCCATCTCCGTATGAGACGATTTTTCCGGTTTCATTAATATCTACGTTAAGTTCGAAATTATCAATTCGCTCTTTAATGATTGAACTGATTTCGTCTGCTTGTACTTTTGCTACCACTATTTCTCCTTTCCCGAGGGTTAAATTGCTTTTAAAATGTGCTCAACGAGTTGAGCATTGAGGCGATTTTTTGAAAAATTGATCTCGACGTTAAGATCGTCGACTTCTACACGTACGCCGTCGTATTCGGAAGGAACGTAGGTCAACGAAATCGTTGCGTCCATTTTCCGTCCCAAATCACGGGCAATTGTCTCAACCGAAGTTTGATCAACCGTACTATTACTATAGATACGACCGACATACGTACGTTTTGATTTCGAAATCTCACGCGTCAATTCAGCCGCTAATACAGGAAGCAATAAAAGACGGCCGTTTTCTGCCAATAGTTTGATAAGGTTGTTTACCATTGTACTGTTAGCCGGAGCCACCATGTCCAAAAGCAATTGGCATTTTGATTCCGTATTGACATCGTTGCTATGCATAATCAACATGAATTTATCATTTTGATATGCTTTTGCCACATCTGCAAGAAGTAGTGCCAGATTTTCCAACGACACTTGGTCGCAGCTTTCGATTAAAGGTTTGATGTAACGTTTTGCTATGAGCTCATACTGCATTTACGCCACCTTCTTTTTCAAGATTTCGGTCATCGCTTCTTTGCCTAAAGCGTCATTGCTGCTATTCATAACATCATTCATTACTTCTGAAACAACTTCGCGAACCATTTTACGTTTCTCTAGCTCCATCAATGCTTCATTTTGTTTCTCGATAATCTCAAGTTCTTGTTCGCATTGCGCCAAAATTTTGTCATTCAAAATTTTGTTCTCTTTTTTGCTAGATTCGGCTAATTCGCTTGCGAATCTTTCCGCTTCTTCAATTTTATGTTCAGCGGCATCTTTGAGTTTTTTTGACTCTCGTAGACGTTCTTGAACTTTCTCAAGTTCATCGGCAATTGCCGCTGTCCGTCCACCAAAATAATTTTTTAACGGTTCGGCCAATACATAAAACAAAATCCCGGCAAAGATCAGGAAGTTTACCGTTCGTTGAACGATGTCCGTAGAACCCTCTGCAGCAGCTTCTGATCCAAATAGATAGGCGCTGAGCAGTAATACTGTAACGATTATTTTACCCATTGCATACCTTTATATTTGACTTAGTTTTGCTGATACAGCAGATTGGAATGCACTCTCTTCGTTTTGAAGCGATGCTTTCAACCGTGTTCTCTCTTGCGACAATTCGCTTTCGAACGTTGCATACTCAAGTGCCATTTCAGCACGTTTTGTCTCTATTTTGCTATTTGCCAGCGCTTTGGCCTCAGCAATAACTTTTTCTCTTAATGCTGCTGCTTCCAGTTTAGCATCACTCATAATCTTTTCAGCTCTGGCATGAAACGCGGCGATCTCAGAATCGTTGTTGCCAACTTGTTCTAAATCTCTTTTGATATCTGCATCCCGTTTTTCCATATAGCTGAAAAGAGGTTTGTAAAGCAAACTGTTTAGCAAGGCAATAAGGACAAGGAAGACAATCAGTGTGCTGCCAAGCAGCATCGGACTTATATCTAACATACCACCTCCTAAAAGTTGCGTGATTATACAACTTATAAATTGAAGGGACAGTTAAATGTCGAGAAATATCAGGAAAGTGCGTCTAAAAATGACTCAATCTGTAAATCATTTTCAAATTCGAGGGTCATTTTGTAACCTTTTGTGCTACATTTATAACCAAGTTCGGCCAATCGTTTTTTCAACACTGAAAAATCGAGTCCCTGAGATTCTAAAGGAGTCGAAATAGGAGCGGAAGGGGATTTGATTTTTTTGACCATGCTCTCAACATCGCGAACGCTAAGCTTTTGACCAATGATCGAATCGATCATCATCATTTGTTCCTGCGGTTCGAGTCCAACGATCGCTTTTGCATGTCCGGCGCTGATTTTTCCCTCAATTAGCGCTTTACGCCCTTTTTCACTGAGCTGTAAAAGACGTAGTGTGTTGGTAATCTGAGCACGACTTTTGTGAACCGTTTGAGAGAGCTGATCGTGTGTTAATTCATGAATATCGATCAATTCCTGATAGGCCTGAGCCAAGTCAATCGCATTCAGTTCATCGCGCTGAATGTTTTCGATCAGTGCCTGCTGACGCATCTGTTCGTCGGTAACCGAAACAATAATGGCTTTGATCGTCTTATATTTCGCTAATTTACTGGCGCGTAAACGCCGTTCGCCGGCAATGAGGATGTAACCGTCTAAATCTTCTTTAACAACAATCGGCTGTAAAAGCCCATGTGTTTTAATGGATTCGGAAAGTTCCGCCAGGGATTCGGGATCAAAATGTTTTCGAGGTTGATAAGGATTAGGACGGATTTTAGAGATGACGATCTCTTCTACTCCCCCTTTTTTCGGCAATTCGTTATCATACGCTTCTTCAATTTCGCTTAACAGCGCCCCCAAACCTCTTCCTAATGCCGATGCTTTCGCCATATTTTTCCTTTAGGCGATAATAGCGTGTGCCAGATCTTGGTACGCCATAGAACCGCTCGATTTCACATCGTACAATATTGCAGGCTTACCGAAACTCGGTGATTCGGCTAATTTAACATTGCGCGGAATCACAATGTAATCATCTGCACCCGATTTAAAAAGCTTAGCCTGAAAATGCTGACGCAAGTCGGCAAAAACCTGCCGGGAAAGGTTGTTTTGTGCGCTGTACATCGTCGGCAAGAAACCTTTAATGGTTAGCTTCGGATTGATCGTTTTGCGCACCAATTTAACGGTATTAAGAAGTTGTGCCAGCCCTTCAAGCGCAAAAAACTCGCACTGGATCGGTATAATGACCGAATTGGATGCTGAAAGTGCGTTGATCGTCATCGGCCCGAGTGCCGGAGGCGAATCGATGATGACGTAATCGTATTCATCTTTGACCTGAGCAATAGCACGTTTCAGGATTAATTCCCTTCCTTTTGCATTATCTGCATCATAATACTCTTTCTCTACTCCGACCAAACCGATGTTGGAAGGTGCGATAAAAAGCTTCGGCAAAGCCGTCTTCAGAATGATTTCACGCAGTTTTTTAGCTCCGATGAGAACATGGTAAATATTAAATTCGTAATTGTTACGATGATACCCTAATGAAGTTGTTGCATTGGCCTGAGGATCGGCATCGATCAAAAGTACTTTTTTTTCTGCAACAGCCAACGAAGCGGCCAGATTTACGGCGGTTGTGGTTTTCCCCACTCCCCCTTTTTGATTTGCTATAACAATAACTTCACTCATCGTAAACTAAATATCCTTTGGCCATTACACTCTAATGAGCCGTCTTCGAACAAGACGGCATCTTCTAGTGCAACTTTGTCATTATTGTTGTGGGTAAAATAGATTCTGCTATTCTCAAATTCTAACTGGAATTTACTAAAAATCTGCTTCCATGACGGTAAATTTTTAAACAATGCACAGTAGCTCTTTGTTAAATCGTATGGAACTGCGTCAATATCGATTCTCGAAAAAGTCTCCGGTGCCGACAAAAGATTAATCCCTATCCCGCAAACAAGAAGATCGTTATATAAATTCGTGATCACACCACCGATTTTTTTGTCATCCAAATAAAAATCGTTTGGCCATTTTAGCCAAACCCGCGATCCCAATTCATTCAAAATTTCTTTCATGAGAAAAGCAAAATAGATCGATGATGATTCTAATTTCAAGTCATCAGGCAGCATAGTACGATCAATAGCAAGCGAAATAAAAAGATTTCCCTCCATTCCGATCCATTGATTTCCTCGGGAGCCTTTTCCTTGACTTTGAACCGTTGCACCTATACAGACAGGGGCAGAAACTTTTTTTTGCTTCAACGCCTCCAATAAATAGCTTTGCGTTGATTCAAGCGAATCAAACCAAAGGATTTCCACACCCTATCCGTTTCCCGTTTAGATAATCAACGACTAAAGTCTCTTGTTTCGAAGGAGCTTGAACCCTAAATATACGAAGTGAACCTTTCGTGCATTGAACCAAAACACTCTCTTTATCGATCTGTGCAATGATCCCCGCTTCACCGACACTGCTCTCTTCTTCTAAAAGCATCTTTTTTATTTTGAGTCCGGATACGGTAAATATTCCCGGCCACGGCGTAAAAGCCCGGTATCGATTATAAATTTCGCGTGCATCTGAAAAGTCAATCAAACCGTCGGATTTCAAAATCTTCTTACAATGCGTTGCTTCGGCATTATTTTGTTGAATCGCGGATCGTCGATCCCAATGTCGAATGACCTCTAGGGTCAAATGAACCGCTGCCTCGGTAAGGCGCCCATATAACGATTCTACCATCTCGTCCGCACCGATTTCAAGTGTCTCGATTTTGATAATTGCTCCGGTATCAAGCCCTTCGTCCATCCACATAGCGGTAACACCGCTTTGAGAATCGTTGTTTAACAAGCTTTGCTGAATCGGGCTGGCACCGCGGTATTGCGGAAGAATAGAAGCATGAAGATTGATGCACGGAGCATGTTCCAAAACCGCTTTCGGCAAAATCTGGCCGTACGCCGCAACAATAATCAAATCACATCGGATTGTTTGCAGCTCGTTTACAACCTCTTCATCGCGTAATCGTGTAGGTTGTTTAACCGGAATATGTGCTTTTTCGGCTAAAACTTTAACAACAGGCGGAGTCAGCACCGCTTTTCTGCCCACCGGTTTGTCGGGCTGAGTATATACGGCAACGACCTCAATATCGTCTGCCTCCATCAAAGCTTCTAAAATGGAACCCGCATAATCGGGTGTCCCCATAAAAATCACGCGAGTCATTCGCTTTGTCCGTCGGCCTTAAATAAACTTCCTCCGCGATGCTCCCCGTCTATCAAAAAGCTTTTAGCATCACTGAGATCAAAGCCGCTTGCTAAAAACATCGCTCCACCACGTTTTAGGAGAAAATCGGCCGCTTTAAGTTTGGTCACAATACCGCCTGTCGCAAAATTGTGGTTCGGTGAAACCTGCATGGAGAGCTCATCGACAGAAATTGATTCAATACGTGCACGTACTTTTGCATCATTGTAGGTACGCGGATCTTTGTCATAATAGGCATCAATATCGGAGAGGATCACCAATAAATCTGCTCCGAAGTGGTATGCCGCATAAGCGGAGAGCTGATCATTATCACCTAAAACCAACTCTTCCGTCGCCGTAGCATCATTTTCGTTAATAATAGGAACAACATTGTGTTTCAATAGTGTTTCTATCGTATCTTTCGCTTTTTGGGACTGTTCAATCGTATTAAAATTGGCAGCCGTCACTAAAACCTGCGAAGGGAGAATACCATGTGATTCAAACATCTTTCGGTATTTGTTCATCAAAATCGGCTGACCGATAGATGCCAGAGCCTGTTTATTGGCCAATACTTTTTTATCCAGTTTCAACTGCGTATATCCTGCAGCGACAGCGCCCGAAGAGACCAAGATCACCTCATATCGTTCTTTTAGCTCGGCAATCAAATCAACTAGATTTTGCATTCGGTCTTTTGCAATTTGATTTTGTTCGCTTAAAACCGCACTACCGACTTTTACGACGATCCGTTTCATGCCCGCTCCGTGACAACCATATGATAAAGTGCATACGTCAAAGGTTTGATATTGAGATTGATAGCGGAAGAGATAGGAGCGATAAACGCCGGTTTCGTGTTGTCATAGAACGCTTTTTCAAAACTCTCCTGCTCATAGACCGGATACTCTTCACTAAATGCAAAACGGCTTTTTTTCACCGCTTCCACGTTAAGCAGTTTTAAGAACTGCTCTGTTTTTTCTACCGCTTCTTCAGGAGTCATCGCATCGGCACGTGTGAGCGCGATCGCGTAATTGCGTTCCGCCAAGAGTGGTGAGAATTTTTCGAGTTCCTCTTTGAGGGTAGTATATTGATACTCAAGCTCATGGTAGGAAGCCAAATCGATCATAAATAATAAAGTTTTTGTTCGCTCGATATGACGCAAAAATTTGAGCCCTAGCCCTTTTCCCTCGGATGCTCCGCCGATAATCCCCGGGATATCCGCCATAATATACGAATCGAACTCGCCGATATTGATCTGCCCTAGTTTCGGAGTCAAAGTCGTAAATTCGTAGTTTGCCACTTCGGGACGGGCATTGGAGACAGTAGAGATTAATGTGGATTTACCGACATTCGGAAATCCGACGAGACCGACATCCGCGATCAACTTCAGATCGAGCCGAACGACACGTTCGATTCCCGGTTCACCGGGTTGTGCATACATCGGTTTTTGATTCGTTGAAGACTTAAAATGGACATTTCCAAGACCACCGCGTCCCCCCTGTAAAAAAAGGACCTCTTTTCCGTCTTCCAACAAATCTAACAACACTTCGCCGGTTTCGACATCCACTACCTGCGTTCCCGGAGGGACAATGACGACCAGACGTTTACCTGCTTTTCCTGCCATATTTGATCCCATGCCGGGCTGACCCTTATCGGCTTTGAGATTTTTGTTTCCCTGGAAATGAGCCAAGGTATGGGTATTATTGTCTACTTTAAAATAGACATCTCCCCCTTTACCGCCGTCACCGCCGTTCGGTCCGCCTTGAAGAACGTATTTTTCCCGTCTGAAGGCAACACATCCTGCTCCCCCTTTTCCGGATGAGACGGTAATTTCTACACTATCACTAAACATGGATGTCCTTCACATTGTTTTGACAATCAGCCTCGAAACGAGACGACTATTATTTGCTTAACACTATACTTTATCATTCAAAGTACACGATTAAAAAGATAATTTTGGATATTGGTTAAAATCGGGCGAAAGCCCGATGGAAATGAAAATTAAGCGGCAGGGATGATAGAGACTTGTTTGCGTTTTTTGTCTTTGCGTTCGAATGCAACGACACCGTCAACCAAAGCATACAAAGTATGGTCTTTACCCATTCCCATGTTTTTACCCGGGTGAACTTTTGTTCCGCGTTGACGGATAACAATGTTACCCGCTCTTACGAATTCACCACCGTATTTTTTGACACCGAGTCTGCGTCCCGCTGAGTCGCGGTTATTCTGTGTACTACCCTGACCTTTCTTATGAGCCATGTTATTCTCCTACTCTTATTTTATATGAACTTACGCAGCGATCTTAACGATACGAACACGCGTATGGTCTCTTCTGAAACCACGTTTCAATTTACTGTCTTTACGGCGACGTTTTTTGTAGATCACGACTTTACGGTCACGACCTTCATTGATAACTTCAGCAGTAACAACAGCACCCTCTACAAATGGAGTACCGGTTTTAAGTTCACCGTTATTCACGGCAAGAACTTCTTTGATTTCGACGGTAGTTTTAGGATCAAGTCCCATTTTATCGAACAAAAGGATATCGCCCTCTTGAACTTTATACTGTTTTCCGCCGTTTTTGATAATTGCGTACATTAGCGTTCCTTACTTACAAGTCTACAAAAAGTGGCGAATTATAGCCAACGTTTATTTAAGCTTAAATTAAAGCGATTGCATCGATCTCGACAAGAGCATTTTTCGGTAACGTTTTAACCGCCACCGTCGAGCGTGAAGGTTTATGTGTACCGAAAGCTTCGGCATACAATTCGTTGACAGCCGCAAAATCGTTCATGTCCGCCAAAAAAATCGTCGTTTTAAGCACTTGCCCCAATGAACTGCCTGATGCTTCCAAAACTGCTTTTAAATTGGCCAAAACCTGAATACACTGTTCTTTAACATCTCCATCAACCATTTCTCCACTCGGTTTGAGGGCAATCTGCCCTGATGTAAATACCATACCGTTAGCAACCGTGGCTTGTGAATAAGGACCGATTGCGGCAGGGGCGTTTGGAGTTTGTACAATTGTCATAATATTTCCTTTATTTTTTATATCGTTGCAGCGCATCGTCTAGAATCGATTGATAATCTTCTACCGGCCAATATCCCGGAATCGAATAAATCACTTTTCCGTTACCGTCAAGAAAATAGTTCATAGGAACCATCGGGGCACTCAAAGTTTTCGGATAAACACTCTTGTCGCGTGTTACATGCACAGCTACAAATTTTGAATTTAACCGCGAAATTACGCTTTCATCTTGAAGAGTCGTCGCCTCAAACTTACGGCACCAGCGGCATTGCTCGCTCGTGATAAGAACCAATAACGGCTTGGATTCTTTTTTTGCTTTTGCCTGTGCCTGATCAAACGTATCATTCCAAGCGATTTCCGCACCAAAAAGATGAGCCGTTAAAAATGCCATTAGTACTATTTTTTTCATTGTTTGGCCTTTTAAAAAAATAATTTTACCTAAAATTATCGATCAACTTTGTAAAAACACTATAAAGATTTTTGACTTCTTCAATCGATGTCCGTTCATTCGGAGCATGTATCGTATCGTTTATAACACCGAACTCGATTACATCTATCCCGTATGCAGCGATAAAGCGGGCATCGGATGTCCCTCCGGCCGTAGAGTTTTTTGGTCTGATCCCGCATACTGTCTCAATTGCACCGGATAATGTCCGTACGATCGGCGTATCGGCATCAGTCACAAACGGCTCAGCCGATTGGTCCAGTTTGAGCGAATAATTCAAGCCTCTCAAATGCTCGGACATAAATATTTCGATCGAGTCTTTATTCGTGCGGGTCGAATTACGGACGTTAAACATCATTTTCAGTTTCCCCGGTGAAACATTGGTTGTTTCGATACCGGCACGGATATCGGTAATTACCACCTGACTCGGAGCGAAATACGCGTCCCCTTCGTCTAAGAAAGCACCCGCGATATGGGAGAGTAGAGGAGCGATTTGATGGACGGGGTTGAGTGCTTTCTCCGGATAAGCGGCATGTCCCTGTTTCCCCATAATTTCAATAACCCCGTTGATCGATCCCCGCCGTCCAACTTTGATGGCATCTCCGAAAACATTTTCACATGTCGGCTCTGCCACCAATACGGCATCCGGGAGTAACTGATGTTCTTTAAGATATTTTAGAACTTCGACCGTTCCGAATTTCGCCGGTCCTTCTTCATCCGAAGTCAATAGAATCGACAAGGTCCCCTGATACTCTCGCGCGTCTTTCAGAGCTTGCGTAAATGCCGCGACACCGCTTTTCATATCCTGTGCACCGCGGGCATAGATATAACCCTCTTTTTCAGTCGCTGTAAACGGATCGCTCTCCCACCCTTCCCCTGCGGGGACGACATCGACGTGGCCTGCGAAACACAAATGGGGGCCTTCGGAAAAATGACGATAGGCAAAAAAATTTTTTACCCCTTCCCGATCGATTCGAACCGTCGTAAAACCGGTTAAATAAGTTTCCAGAAAATCGAATATCCCTCCATCTTCGGGGGTGACGCTCGGAGACTCCAAAAACTTTTTAAATAATTCAATAACTTCCAAGTCTAATCCTCTTTTAACTGCGTCTCATATTCCAGACGCAAACCTTGCGGCGTCATTATAAAACCTCTGAGTTGTATTTTGCCTTCAGAAATCTGCCGAGAGTGGGTCTCACATAACGGAATAAGATGATGATGCTCTTTCGAAGTGATGGCGTGTCGGTTGTTTCGTATCAATGTTCCGCATACGACACATTCACAGGCGACAATATCGCGGTAGCGTTTAATATACTCTTTTTGATGACCGAGTTCGAGTACGTCATACTCTTTTGCCAAGTTCTCACGCAAACGCTTCGCATTTTCCAAAAAGCGCGAACTCATATGGAGCGACTCGGCAAATTCCAATCCGTAGACGCTGCTCCCCCTGCCCGGTTTCAGCAAACGGTCATAAATCAACCGATCACTATTCTCGTCGTATCGGACACTGAGATGCAGACTCACGACCGGACGAAGTTTACTCAACTCCGTAATCATGGAAAGCTGATGCAGATGGGTGGTCATCAAAAACAAGGCCCCTTTCTGCGAGAGTTCCATGATCGTACTCGCCACAATCGATACGGCAGAGAGGGTCTCCGTACCGTGACTGATCTCATCGCCGATAATCAAAGATTTGGCGGTTGCCCGATTAAAAATAGCATTGAGTTCCAACATCTCAACACCGAATGTCGATAAAGATTTGGCCACGTTATCACGAGATTGGATACGGGTGTACACTCCGTCAAATAATGAAAACTTCATCCCTTTTGCCGGAACAAAAAAACCGGCCTGCGCCAGTGTCACAGCGATACCGATACTCTTCATCAACGATGACTTCCCGCTAGAATTGATACCGTATAGCAATACTCCGCGGATATTTTCTCCGTCGTGCACCCTCGAATCCAGCATCACCGTCGTCGGGTACGGCAGATCAAGATAGTCACGGTCTCCCATAACAATATCATTGGGAACATAGGCGATTCCCTGGGTCTCAACTAAAAGGTGGCGCAACCCCATCATCTGCAAAAAGTTTTGACCGGTTGTCGACACTATCATAGGACGGCATAGAGCAAATTTTTGTGCGTTCAATGCAGATGCTACAGCCACATCGATTTGTCCGATCCAATCGATAATTTCACGGACAAAGGCTCCTTGTTCTTTGATCCACCCAAAGTTTTGCGCATTGTTGATCAGCTCTTTTTTCCAATCGCTTAATAGAGTATTGAAAGTTAAAACGTTAAAAATCCGATGACGTTGGAGGAAACTTTGTATCTCAATTGCCGAATCAAGCGCATACAAAAAATGCTCGGCGTCTTTCTGATTACGATTTTGAAGTTCCCACCAATACAATTCAAAATCGCCGATTAGACGTAACTGTCCCAGCAACCAAGATGCATGGGGAGAAAGTACTTCAATCCAATCATAGCGGCGATTTAATTCCTGCAAATCTTTAATTGGCAAAAACAGACGGAATCGCCCTGCTCTTTTACCCATCGGGGTAACCATATTTAAGAATAGTTTTGCAATACTGGGATTTCTTTCGTCTACGCTCATTATTTCGAGCTGTTCAAGCGCATTATTTCCCAATTCCATGAAATTTTCGACATCCAACACCGTTGGCAAAGCATAAATGTTCGCTTCATCCCGTCGAATCGTAGTAGCTAATAACGCCAATGCCTGCGCGCTCAGCGGTCTGAATTCCAAGCACAGATGCTCGATCGGTGTCAAAAGCGAATGGAGATCAAAGGTCTCTTTAAAAAGCAGATTTAGCTGGACAGCATCGAAAACTCTCTCATCATAACGATACTCGTACATCGAAAAATTATCGGCTATCTCATCAAAAACTGAACGGGAGAATGCACCGATTACCAACTGACGGCTTCCCGTTACGAACAATAAATGGAGGAGCTTGTCGATAGCACTGTAAGGATGGGATTTATCCGATTGTATTTCACAAAGCCATCCGCGTAAACCATATGGTTCCATCATAGCCAAACCGATAGAGTACATATTGTCTTGAAAATCGATAAAAATAGCTGCTTGAGATTTTTGCATTGGTTCGTTACCGTCTACTTTAAAAGTTCTTCTCTGAATTATACTTGCAGAGATAGAAATCGGTTCTTATTTAACTTTTATTTTAGTAATAATCAAGTTATAATCACAAACTTATACTAAAATCTAAGTTTAGGATCTATTTTTATGAAGCGCCCCACTCCTGTAAACGAAGAAGTTTTATTCGACGGACGAAGTCTAATCTCCGAAACCGATACAAAAGGGATCATTACCTACGTCAACCGCAAATTTACGGAGATGACCGGTTATACTGCTCTTGAGGCGATTGGCCAACCTCACAGTCTCTTGCGTCACCCCGATATGCCGAAAGCCGGCTTCGAACAAATGTGGAAAGTGATTCAAAGCGGAAAAATTTGGGAAGGATATGTCAAAAATCTCCGCAAAGACGGAAAATTTTATTGGGTTGTCGTTCATATCGTCCCCAAGCTTGACGAAGAAGGCAATATTATCGGTTATATCGCATCGCGTAAAATGCCAGATCGTAATCGACTAAAAATTGTCGAGCAACAATATAAAGAGCTTTTGGATCAAGAACATTAAACCTTTGTTCCCAACCACTTTCTTTGGCGAAAAACCCGCCAGAACCACCACCCTTTAATAAAGGTTTCCACGGTCATCGCGATATAAACTCCTAAAATTCCTCCTCCCATAACCATCACAAGGTACGATGGAACAATCCGGAATACCCATAATGACCCGATAGAAATCTGCATACTGAGTTTTGTAGCTCCGGCCCCTCTGAACG
>Ga0172377_10004088_pt1 | contig 15000 bp, 16 predicted proteins | sample Pumphouse3metaG_FD_119749 | JGI IMG/M metagenome (GOLD analysis project Ga0172377, IMG submission 119749) | Leachate microbial communities from a municipal landfill in Southern Ontario, Canada - Pumphouse #3 metaG | ecosystem: Engineered > Solid waste > Landfill > Unclassified | place: Canada... | reverse complement strand
AGCAATATGCGCTCAACCACGAACAGGGAGAAGGAAAAAGCAGAAAAGAAGACAATCTTCGAAACAAAAAGAAAAAAGAATGAAATGATCAGTGTCAATCGGTACCCAATCCTATCGGCAAGATACCCCCAGGGCAATTCCAAAGCAAGTGACAGAGCAAGACTGATAGCTTCGATGAGAGCAATCTGAGCAAAATCGAGCCCTCTTGTTTGCCGATACAGTGTGGCAACAGGGGCATAGAAAACCATACCCGATAGAAAAGCGCTGAGGTTCATCAGAACCAAAGCACGTTTGGAAATAGTATTCATGAGAAAACTCCATACAAATGATGGACTTGCACAGAAGGCAAGTCTTAGATTGTCATCACTCTGTATCTAGACTGGAGTATTCATGGAACACAGCATACTCAAAGAAACAAGGAATTTCTAGATTCGTGCATGGACCAACATCCAGATTATTGAATGGGCTTATTCTGATTGACTGATGGTACAATACATATTCAGGTAATTATCTTGCATAGCATTGGAAAGGATCTGATCAACGATCAGGTTGAATATTGAGAAATGCGATAGAAAGCACCAAAATGAAAAAAACCATGAGTTGCATACACTAAACATTGAGGTCTTCACGATTGCATTGTCAGTTTTGATGTGTGATCGTTCAGATGAGAATTCACTTTATCAGAGCAGCAGTACCTAAAGTTTTTTTTCTTGTAGTCATAGGTTGGACTCTGTATAATTATAGAAGGTGTAGTGAATTCAGAGTCTTATTCTTCAAGGAGAGGGAATGCCTTATCTGATAATGGAAAGCTTTTCTCCAATCATGAATCATGAAAAAATACATATTCTCAGGAATCATAAGGGACAATGGTTCGAACATGCATTTCATACTGCGAACCATAGGGCTTTTCAGATCAAACCTTTCTCAAAGTTCAGGTCGGTGACTAATTTGCCAGCAAAGGAGCGTTCCCAATGAATGACCTTATCAGCAACATTCTTCGCGGCAGCGTCTCCTCAATCATGTATGTCATTCTCCTACTTACGCTGACAAAGACCAAATTAGATAAAAAAAGCACCATCCTCGTCGCAACCTTCGTGTTTGTCATCCACATGACCAGCACCATCTGGTTCTATGTCTATGGAAACCTTACTTCACTATCACGTTTCAACGTACTGCTGTTCATTGTGGTCGGACTCGCCATAAAACCTTTGACGAGGCTCAATTTCATGCAATGGAGTTTCACTTTTCTCACCACCATCAATATTGGAATGATGATCATCATTCTCAGTTTCCATCTGGGAAGATTGTTTCCATACCCCCAATATGCCAACATCATCCTACGATTCATACTCTATCTCATCGTGATATTCCTCTTCAGGCGGTATTTCATCACCTCATACCGGTCAGCTGTAGACAACTGGCCGATGTTCTCAGCTTTGATGGTCTGCATCTTCCTCAATCTGTCCTATTACTTTTACGTAACCAAAGACATCAAGAACACGTTGACCGTATCGAGAACCCCACTCCTTCTTTTGGTCATGCTCTCCTTGTCAGCCTATGGCACGGTTTTCTATTCTTTGAAGAAATTCATGGAACTGCATAGCTTGAAAACAGAAAACGTAAAGATACAGCAAGAAACGGGACGCCTCCACGAAACAGCGATTCAGTTGGAACAATTCGCCAATTACGATCCCCTCACCAAACTACCCAATAGAAGATTCTTCTTTGAGACTCTGCAAAGATTCGTGACGGAAAGTGAAAGAAATACGAAAAACTTTGCACTCCTATACATCGACCTTGATGCATTCAAAGAGATCAACGATACATACGGACATGAAGTTGGAGATGCAACACTCGTTACACTGGGAAACCGTTTGCTCAAGTGCATCCGGGAAACAGATTTTGCATCTCGCTTAGGAGGAGATGAATTTGCAGTCCTTGTGCATGAGGTCGAAGACAAATCCACTGCTCTGCTTCTTGCCAAGAGAATCCATATGATACTACAAGACATAATTTCCCTAGATGCCATTGAGTGTAGTGTAAATTGTTCCATCGGCATTGCCATCTATCCTGATCATGGGAATACCAGCGAAACATTAGTAAGAAATGCCGATTCAGCAATGTACGAGATCAAAAGGAAGCGAACTGGTGGAATTGGAATGTACCTTGATCCAACTCAGCAATAGGGATTCTCTTCATCGCTCACCATATCTTGTCATGCAGGGGTATGTTGCCTTCAAAATATATTGCCGTAGATAGATTTCTTTTCAAAGTATTATCTTACGTAACTTTGTTTTTTTTTACTTTCACTCTTTCATGCTTTATACTGGTTTGAGAAAAGGGAAGGAACTATGAAAATTCAAAAACAACAAGCAATGCGTACTGTCTTGTATGCCCTCGCCCCGCTGTGTCTCGCCTCGATCTATTTCTTCGGCTGGCGTTTCATAGCCGTATTTCTTGTAGTCGGCGTCACAGCTCTGGTATGTGAATGGCTCATGTCGCGTCGCTACGGATACAAGATCACTGAATCACTGTTCGTTTCTTGTACCCTCTTTGCGCTTTCGCTGCCTCCAACCATACCCCTTTGGATAGCTTCGGTAGGAATGGCGTTCGGCATCATTTTCGGAAAAATGATCTTTGGTGGATTTGGAAAGAACATATTCAATCCTGCCATCACAGCTCGTGCTTTTGTCTATATCAGCTTCGGAGTGCCCATGACCTCCAAGTTCGTCATCAACGCCACTTCACTCAGCTGGTTCCCAGCCGGCTTTGGTTCATGGACAATCCACGCTGACAGCATTTCCTCAGCAACCCCACTCGTTACCAAGGATGTTCCCCTGATGGATATGGTACTCGGCTTCACCAGTGGCAGTTTTGGAGAAACAAGTGCCATACTCATTCTGTTGGGAGGCTTGTTCATCATCTACAAGAAAGCCGCCAACTGGAAAATCGTCGTATCTTCGATCGGATCCTTTCTCATCCTTCAGACTATCTTCTGGGCAAGCGGTCTGCAAGTTGCAACGGAAAGCGGCCTGCAGGCGGTAGTCGATCCATTATCAGCTTTATTGGGAGGGAGCTTCCTGCTGGCAGCGTTCTTCATGATCACAGACCCTGTCTCGGCTTCTCAATCGACCGATACAGGACGATGGATCTATGGGGCCATGTTCGGCATCCTTACCGTTCTCATCCGAACCTTCTCCGTTTGGGTTGAAGGAGTCACCTTCGCCATCCTCCTTGCCAACATGTTTGCCCCCCTCCTCGATACTCTCCTTAAAAGTGCAAAAACCAAGAAAAAACTGAAGACAGAGCAAGGAGGTGCTGCATGAAAGCTAAAGAAACCTTCTACCACGAACGCATATACCCACTGGTATTCATGTTTGCCATCACGTTTTTTTGCATACTGATCACCTCAGGTCTGTATCTGACGACCCGAAATCGTGCTGTTGCAAACGAACTCTCCTTTACCCGAAAAGCCATTCTTGAAGCAGCCAATGTACCATATGAAAACACTGCAGAAGGAATCGGCCAAGCCTATCTTGAAAACATCAAGGTTGAAGATGGCTATTATATCGCCACCAATTCTGAAGGAGATCGGTTCATCATTCCCGTACAAGGACCAGGTCTCTGGGGAATGATTACAATCATGGCAGGATTCGAAAAAGATCTCGAAACCTTTTCAGGAGTTGCCATCGTAAGCCAAAATGAAACACCTGGTCTTGGAGCTCGTATCGAAGAACCTTGGTTCACCGCCCAATTCAAAGGAAAGAAGGCCCCGTTCACCCTGGTCGAGGAAGGGACCTCACTTTTTGACAATGAAGTGGATTCCATAACCGGCGCATCACGCACTTCAGAGTATTTCAGAAATCTGGCGAATCGAGCATCACAAGATGCCAAGCGCATCATTGGTGGAGGAAAATAACATGGCAAAAAACCTGATACGTAAAACGTTTTTGGAGCCTCTTGGTAAAAACAACCCTGTTTTCGTCCAGATCTTGGGCATCTGCTCTACTTTGGCGGTCACCAACAAACTACAGAACACCATGGTCATGACCTTGGGCGTGATGTTCACCGCAGCTTTTTCCAGCTGGACCATATCGCTGCTTCGCAACCACATCCCGTCACGGATCCGTATGATGGTGGAAACCATGGTCATAGCAACCTTCGTCATCATTGTGGATGTCGTGTTGAAAGCCTTCTATCCTGAGATGTGGAAGCAACTTGGGCCCTATGTCGGCCTCATCATCACCAATTGCATCGTCATGGGCCGTATTGAAGCCTTTGCACTGCAGAACAAACCAATGCTTTCACTCATCGACGGCTTATCCTCAGGACTGGGCTATGCATATGTACTGCTGATCATCGCCTTCATACGAGAACTTTTGGGAACCGGCAGCCTCTGGGGATATAGGATTTTGGGAACCTGGTGGACGAACTGGTCGATCATGATCATGCCCCCTGGAGGATTCTTCGTACTTGCCATCATCATCTGGGTCATTCGCGAAACAATTATGAAGGAGGCCAAGCATGCCTGATTCCATCATGCCTTTCGCTGTATTCTTCGCCTCGATCTTTACAGGCAACATCCTACTCACAAACTATTTGGGAATGTGTTCTTTCCTCTCTGTCTCCAAAGAACTAAAAACATCAGTGGGACTGGGCGTTGCCGTCATCTTCGTCATGGCAACCACAACCCCACTCAACTGGTTGGTATACCAATACTTGCTTATTCCCTTTGAGTTGGAATACCTGCGGTTCATTGTATTCATCATTGTCATCGCAGCATTCGTGCAGCTTACAGAGATGACCATCGAACGTTATAGTGAAAACCTCTATCAAGCCTTGGGTATCTTTTTACCGCTCATAACAGTCAATTGTGCGATTCTTGGAGTGAGTCTGTTCATGGTCATCAGGGAATACACCTTCATAACCTCTTTCTTTTTTGGACTGGGCAGCGGAATAGGCTGGTTCATCGCCATCATCGCGATGGCAGGTATTCGACAAAAACTGAAGAATGCCAGCGTCCCCCCTGGCCTGGAAGGTCCTGGAATCGCCTTGGTAATCGCCGGCTTCATGGCCATGGCCTTCATGGGCTTCTCTGGCATGATATCCCTATCCTAAGGAGCGCATGATGGTGATCACACTACTGATAAGCATCGGAATCATCAGTCTCATCTCAGTATTTCTTGCCCTGCTCATGGTCATAGCCGATTCAACGATAGGCAACTATGGGATGGTGAAGATATCAATCAATGACGGAGCAAAAGAGTTGGAGGTTCGAGGAGGCCAGCCCCTGCTCAAGGCTCTGAACCAAGAAGGAGTGTTCATCCCTTCTGCCTGTGGAGGACGTGGTGCTTGTGGACTTTGTAAGGTAGAGGTTGTTTCTGGAGGTGGTGAGTATCTTCCCACCGAATTGCCTTGGATATCGGAAGAAGAAAAAAAACAACACATCAGGCTCTCCTGCCAGTTCAAAGTGAAGACGGATATAGCAATCCGCATCCCTGAGGAACTTTTCCTCGTCAAGGAATTCAGAACCGTTGTGGAGAGTATCCGTGACCTGACGCACGACATCAAGGAAGTGAAACTCCATCTGAAAGACCCCCTGCAAATCAATGCAAAAGCCGGTCAATACATACAATTTGAAGTACCAGCATACGAAAATTCTGATGAAAGCGTGTATCGGGCATACTCGATGGCCTCCTCTCCTGATGACAACAACCACGTTGAGTTGGAAATCCGTTTGGTTCCCAACGGGATATGCACCACCTATGTGCACAAACACCTCAAACAGGGAGATGAAGTCACCATCAACGGCCCTTATGGGGAGTTCTATCTCAGGGATACCGACAAAAACATCATCTTCATCGCAGGAGGGTCTGGGATGGCCCCCATCAAATCGATGCTCCTTGATATGGCGAACAAAGGTATTACACGGAAAGCCGTATACTTCTTCGGAGCACGCTCCAAACGCGACCTCTTTCTCCTTGAGGAAATGCATGCACTGGAAGAGAAAATGCCTAATTTCACCTTCATACCTGCCTTGAGTGAACCAAAGCCTGAGGATAACTGGGAAGGTGAAGTCGGCCTCATTACCGATGTGGTGCGAAACATGGTCAAAGAAGGGCCCAAATGCGAAGCGTATCTCTGTGGAAGCCCTGGGATGATCGACGCCTGCACCAAGGTTCTCAACGAATTGGAAGTCCCTGCAGAGAACATTTTCTATGACAAATTCTCATGACAAGGAGATAGTGATGAAACAACTACCTGAATATGACAAAATACAGCAGCAAATGAAAAAAGGCGTGATCACCCTTGATGGTTTCTTAGGCGAGGATACACGTAATCTTGCAGATATCATCGCAAGTGACAGTCTGACGATACGCAAACACAACACAAATGCCCAAACCATTGCAAACAGGATGCGACACTTCAAGGAGTTGGGATCTGCAGGACTAGGAGAGTTCATCACCATCGATGAGAAATTCGATGTGAAGGTGGAATCCGTGAGAGGCATGCTTCCCTCACCTTTTGGAGGAAAGGGCATGTATGGAAAGATCAACACCACCGTCATAAACAAAGAGAAAGGGAAAACAATAGTTTATACGGACCTGCACATCCACTTCATAGCTGACCATGGGTTCTTTGAAGGCAAAGGCTCACCATTCCGACTTGAGCCTGAAGAGCTGATCGACATCCTGGAGGTTCCTGAAACTGAAAAGTAGTTGGGGCTTCGCAAAGCAAAGTATTGAAAACAGCTTTCTTACTGATACCAGCACTCAGGTCTTGCTCTATTCTACCATCGTTTGCTTTCTTGAAATCTCGCCCATATTTCTTGTTGTTGATGAGCGTTATTTCTTGAAGAATGTGTATCATCATATTTTTTGAGAATGATCTCGTTCATTCGCTTCAATGATTGAGCGTATGAGTAAAATTTGGTAGTATGGACGAGGAGGATTTGATGAATAATTTGGCAGTCATATCACTAGGCGGATCTATCATTGCTCCTGATAAGGTGGATTTCACCTTTCTCAAGCAATTGAACGAGAATCTGAGAACATATTTGAAGAAAGACAAGAAACGAAAGATCATTCTGGTTTGTGGCGGCGGAGCTCCTGCACGAGTGTATCAGGAAGCATTACGGAACATCATCGACGATGCACCCAGTGAAGAACAAGACTGGCTTGGCATCCGAGCGACTCATATCAATGGACAGCTCGTCAAGGCAATGTTCAGCGACCTTTGCACCGATAACCTAATCACCGACCCGACCGGGCACATCAATTTCAAGGGACAGGTTTTGGTTGCCGCTGGCTGGAAACCTGGATTCTCTACAGATAACGATGCTGTCATCTTGGCAGAACGGTTCGAAGGAAAACTCATCATCAACCTTTCGAATATCGCGAAAGTATACACCGACGACCCGAAGACAAACCCAGAGGCAAAACCCCTGGACACCATCAGTTGGGAAGAGTTCCGTCTGATGGTAGGCAACAATTGGACTCCCGGAAAGAACACCCCCTTCGATCCCATTGCTTCTAAAAGAGCTGAAAAAATGAACATGAAGGTAGTGTGTGCTGATGGACGAAACATCCAGAACACCATGGCGATTCTCAACGGCGAAGAATTTGTCGGAACAGTGATCGGCTGATTTTATAGAGAGCTTCCAGTCTATCTGGAAGCTCTGTTTCTATCTGTGCTTCAACTCCAAAAAGAAAGGGAGGACATCGGCAAACCCTTTCGGGAAAGGTATATCCTGAGAAAAATCAGGTATCCAAGAGATGTTTTCACTGAGTTCTTGCACAAACCCATCTTCAATCTCCAAAGTGTCCATGAGTGCGATTAACTCGTCATAGTCGTCTTCAGTGATCTCAGGAAACACTACATCGTTGAGTGGGGGTACAAACTGCACCATCAATGACAGATATGCAGAATCTTTCAATTCCTTGGCAAAATACTTCAGAAATTCCTTTGTAGCATCAATTGTTCCAGGAAAAAGTAAATGCCGCACCAACAACCCTTGCAGGCTGCCATCTTCAAGCTCGACCACCTTTGGATGTCTCTTTTTAAGGAACTCCATGACAGGCAGGATAGAAGCACTATATGCAGGAAGGCCACAGAAGGTCTTGGCAACTTTCTCATCCAAGGTCTTCACATCGATGAGATACAAATCGACGTAGGGATCAATGAGTTTCAGGCCTTCCTTCGACTCGAAGCCTGAAGTATTCCAGACAATCTGAAGCTCAAGACCTCGTATTCGTGCTTGTTCAATCGCTGCAACGATAGAGGGAATGAAATGAGTCCCTGTCACCAAATTGATATTGGCGGCACCGAAATCCTGGAGAGAAAGCATCAAGGTTGCAAGCTCTTCAACGGTGACAACTACACCAATGGAAGGATCACCTCCATAGATGCCCCCAGAAATCTGGTGGTTTTGGCAATATGCGCAATGAAGCGGACAACCACAGAAGAAAATCATTCCAGATCCGTTCTTTCCCGTGACAGGAGGCTCTTCACCTCGATGCAGCCCAGACCAAGCAACGCGGACCTCATCAGTCTCTCCACATCGTCCTGTTTTTTTATTCGATCTATCAACTCGACAATAATTGGGGCATAGCTCACATTGTCTGTAGGCATCCAAAAGATGCGTTTGTTCCATCATGTTCCAAATTCCTTATCCTTAGTAGTGTATCTAATGTTGCTCTTCTACTCCAGTCATCCACAAATGGATGTTCTAATATATATTCTTCTTTAGTATTCCTATTTCGGTATAGTTTAGACCTATATTATTTACTATTGAGATAATGCTCACACAAGCATCAAATCCGTTTCACTCCAAAATGCTTGACCCTCAAGGGTAAATATATCACTCTAAACAGTATGGCAATATTGGATTTCTTCAAGCAAAAAAACCAGGAAGAAGAACAGGAAGAACGGTATATCCTCTCCATCGATGGAGGAGGAATGCGTGGTATCATCCCCGCAGTAATCCTTGATAAGCTCACCTCTCTTCTCGAAGAGCTGGGGGATAACAGACCTTTATACGCTCACTTCGATCTCATTGCAGGAACTTCCACGGGAGGATTGCTTGCACTTGCCTTGACTGCTCCAGTGGAAAAGACAAACTTACAGAGCGATGGTCGTTTCATCAGCTATATCTATGAACAGGATGCAATAACGCTCAGAGACCGGTTCTTTAGGAGGAATCCTGCAGAACACCTCTCGGGAACACTCCCCTTTGGTATAAAAACCAATGTTCTGGAAAGTCTGTATGTTAAACACGGAAAAGAAATCTTTCCCCGAAACCAAGGAAGGATATTTTCCCAAATCTTTACCGATAAATACGACAGCGAGCCATTGGAACGATATCTCAAATCCACCTTTGGGGAAATTGAACTCAAAGAGGCAGTCGTACCGGTGATGGTGATGACCTACGATGCTGCAAACGGCAAACCTTTTCCCATCTCCAGCAGAGACAGCCATGGGTTTCATTTCTGGGAAGCGGGAAGGGCTACCAGTGCTGCCCCTACCTATTTCAAGCCGGCTTATCTCTTCGACAGGGAAGAGCAGACCATGCAGACCCTGATCGATGGAGGAATGATTGCGAACAACCCGGCACTTTTTGCCTATAGTGAAGCGAAGAAACTCTATCCACACGCTAAAAAGTTCCACATCCTTTCTCTTTCTACGGCAAGCAGCGACTTCATTTTCAAAATCAGTGGCTCCGGGACCGGTGTCATTGGGTGGATTGATCCAGCAAAAGGCACTCCCATCCAGAAAATCTATGCCTGCTCACAAATCCAGACAACCGATTATATCGCCCAGGATATCCCTGATCTCTCGTATACACGAGTCCATGGTACAGTAGGAGAAAAGATCAGGCTTGACGATACAAGTGCGGGTGCTCTCACCATGATGAAAGAAGGCGGTCTGAACATCTACCATCAGAATGAAGAAGCGATCCGCTCATATGCTGAGCGCATCGCCAAACGCACCAATTTCGACCAATTGACGCTAGGACCAAAAGAAGTTGAACCTCCTCTCCCCCTTCTTGATTCCGAAGACAGCACACAGGACTATGAAATGGAAAAGGAAGACAATCCAGCATTGTCGTCCTACTACTCCTTTCTTTCCCGGTACAACATCAAGACCAGCGACGATCATGAAGAGGGCATTCTTCTATGAGCACCCATCCCAAACAGGTGGAATTGGAAGGCATCATGCGAAAAATGTGTGATGAGCTCGATCATCACATGGAAGATACCTTCGGAAAGAAATATCCTCTGCACCCCAATCGTCTGGCAAGGGGAAAAGCCTCGAGTGTTGCATATGACGGGCTTTTCTCTACGGGAACACAGTTCACCCTGGGATATGGCAGTGACCATGGAAGAGGATACATCGTCTCAGTGGAAATACGGACGCTCTCAAAAGTCAAAGAAGAGGACAAGCAACAGATAGAGAGGGAAGCCGTTGATTATATCCGCACGCTCATACCGCGCTACTTTCCCAATCGAAACATCACCTTGGAGAAGGATGGGAATGTCTATAAATTGGTTGGTGATTTTTCTTTGGGACTCTCCAGCAGCTTATAGAGGAAATCTACAAATTTCTGGTTGGCTTGAAGACAGAATTTCTTATAATCCTTCGGCCTGTGCCCGAGCGAGTCGTCGCTGACAACCCTGAAAATCGTACAGGGAATCTCTTTCTTTACAGCAGACAAGGCAATCCCATAGCTCTCCATATCTGAAGAAACCAAAGACAACTCATCAACAATCCAAGGGTTTGCCTCCCGGTAGGATCGAAGCAAAAATTGATTGGCACTTCCCATCTTGCCCTGTCTGGTTCCTTCCATATAAGGAGCAAACAACGTGATTTCGCCAAGCACCTGCTTGCTTTGAGGTCCAAAGACCTCACCACGTTTAAGGCCAAAAGACTGAAGGTCCACATCGTATTGGACAACTGAGGTTGCTACAACTCCATCGCCGATTTGCAGAGCAGGATCTATGCCTCCAGCATACCCCAAACCGAGGACTGCTTTTGGTTGATATCTGTATATCGCATCCAAGGTGTTGATTCCAGCCTGAACGTTTCCCACCCCTACACATGCAAAAACTATGAGTTTACCAGCATAGGGAACGGGTTCATGCTCTTTTGTTAGGAATCCTTCCAATTCTCTTTTTGAGGAAGCAACCACCAGATAATCAACTGACATACGGTTTTCTGTCCTTTACAAGCTCATCCATGATCAAAGAGGGAGCTATGCCGTGTCTTCTTGGATATCCACTTTGATGTGTTCTCTGCAGAGCAAGGGTGCTTAGGCGCACAGTTTCCTCTACTGCAGTTTGGAAGCTTTCCTTACCAAGTAACAATCCCGTCAGGATGCTGGCAAACAGGTCTCCCGACCCGGGATAGGAATATGAGAGTTTTTCATAGTTGATGAGAGATCCTTTTCCTTCATGATGAAAAGCTACAGCACTTCCCTGTTCACACTGCACACTGGTGATGATCACTGAAGCCTTGGTCATGCTTGAAAGTTGCCCTGCCCACTGTAGAGCAAGCTCATCGGTAAACACGGAGGGAAGTTTCCTGTCCAACAAAATGGCAGCCTCCGTACAATTGGGAGTGATGACATCTGCATGGCAGACCAAGGAACGCATGGCTTTGACCATGGCATCATCCACCGGCCCATACGTTTTGCCATCATCACCCAATACAGGATCGATGACGACCAAAGGAGAGTGGTTACTTTTTTGTGAAGCGATGAACTGTTCAATGGAATGAACCTGCAGGGAAGAACCGAGAAACCCTGTATAGATAGCATCAAAGTCCAACGCCAAGGATTTCCAAGAATCAAGCACGCCGACCATGGCTTGATGGGTATGTTCAAAGTAATAGGAATCAAAGCCATCCGTCTGGGTGGAAAGCAGAGCACTTGGCAACGGAGCAACCTCAACGCCTAAAGCTTCAAGGGTGGGAATCACCACCGTCAAGGAACTTTTTGCATAACAACAGAGATCGTGGATCGCAACACAAACTGGTATCATGAAAACAACATTACCTCACATCTGCAAACTGCGCAATATATGATATACTGGCATCGTGGAGGCCTTATGCTTATATATGACACCATCAGCCATCTAGTGATTGCGGACGATCAATATGATATTCTTTCCTTTCCCACCCCTACAAAACAAGCCCTGCAAGATGCTCAGCGCACGATGATCCTCTCCTCCTCTGGATGGAGAAAGGTTTTTGCACAGAGCGGCGATGAAGAAGATCCAACACCCAGTATTTCTGAAGCCGATGCAATCCTCTCTTCCTTCGCCGCTCTCGCTCTTGCCCGTTTTCTCAACGTCCCCTCAGCACAACCAGGTTGCTTACATATTTCTTCAATTGCAACAGAGAAAACCCAACCCCCTACCATCTTGGTTGGAATGGATGCACGCCCAACCGGGAGAGTCATCGGAGACATCGTCTGCAGAACCCTCACTGCCCTTGGTTGCAAGGTACGCTATCTTTTCATCTGTGCTGCACCTGAGATAATGGCCGATTGCAATCTTCACCCCGAACAAGCCGATGCCTTTTTGTATATATCAGCAAGCCATAACCCCATCGGGCACAACGGATTCAAGTTTGGAAGAAACGGGGGAGTCTTTGGTGAAAAAGAATCGAATCAGCTCACTGCCATCTTCCGATCCTTGGTGGAAGAAGAGGGTCTCTCTGAATACGTTCAGAAGCTTTCTGCTTCAATCGATGACGACTCTTACCTGCATGTACTCAACTCTGTCAAACGGCAAAAACGACAGAGCCTTGAACGATATGAAAAATTTGTTCTCAGTACTGCTTGCAAAAGCAACGAGGAACAAAAGCAACGTGCGTTTTCCCGACTGGTTCAGGAAAATGCTTTACTCAACCCCATTGGCATTGTATCAGAACTCAATGGTAGTGCCCGATCGGTCAGCATCGATTATTTTTTCCTAAAATCCTTAGGGTTGCAGGTGCACATACTCAACAACAAACCTGGACAGATTGTCCATGGTATTGTCCCTGAAGGAGAAAACCTCGAGCTTTGCAGAAAAACACTTGAAAATCTCTACAAAAAAAATGACATCTTCAAGCTTGGCTATGTTCCCGATAATGACGGAGACAGAGGCAACTTGGTCTATATTGAAGAGAGCTCGAAAAAGGCAAAGATCCTGGAGGCTCAAAGTGGTTTTGCCTTGGTGGTGCTCTGTGAGCTCTGCCAAGCCCGACTGGAAAACCCCTCAGCCAAAATAGCTGTCGCCGTCAATGGTCCGACTTCCATGAGAATCGACAGGATCTGCGACCTGTTGAATGTACACATCTTCCGATCAGAGGTGGGAGAAGCCAATGTGGTTGAACTTGCCCAAAAACTGAGAGAGCAAGACTACCTCGTTCCCATACTGGGAGAAGGATCGAATGGGGGAAACATCACCCATCCGGCAAAGGTCAGAGACCCCATGAACACCATCATGAGTTTGATAAAACTGTTGAGCAATCGAGAGATTTTCAAACTCTGGTGCATGGCTACGAACAAAGAGATGCCCTACAACCTTTCATTGGAGAAAATTCTTGCAACCTTACCGGCATTCACGACCACCGGAGCCTTTTCAGAGAAAGGAAAAATGCAGGTGACAGTTCCCCACCGGGACTTGAAGGCTGCCTATGAAGAGTTGTTCCTCAAAGAATGGGATCTGAGACAAGAGAAACTCAAGGAATTGCATATCGAGGGGTATCATATCTATCAGATGGAAGGAACACAGTGTCATCAAGGAATGGGTGAAGAGTTCCGCCATCCTCCGTACAGTGGAGGTTTGAAAGTGGCCTTCTGCAATAAGAATGGTGTAGAAACCGATTTCATCTGGATGAGGGGAAGCAAAACAGAACCGGTGTTCCGAATCCTTGCAGACTGTGAAGGTATAAACCACGCGAGGCATGACTACCTGTTGGCTTGGCAGAGGGACATGATTGGACGGGCAAATGAAATGGCTGCCTGCAAAGCCTAGTCAACGTCCCAAATTTCGTTGACCAACCCTTGCAGGGTTGCTTCTCTCACGTCTCTTTTTCGGAGTTCACACTCCCAGACAACAAAGACCCTCCAGCCTTGATCAAGCAGGGATTGTGATATTCGTTTATCACGCTCCCTGTTTTTTTCAATCTTCTGCTCCCAAAAAGAAGTATTGGTTTTTGGTGCTTTGTAATAGGGACAGCCTTCGTGCCCATGCCAGAAACATCCATTGATGAACACCACAGCATGATATTTTGGTAAAACAACATCAGGATGCCCCATGAGGTGGCTGTCATGAATACGATATCGGAACCCTTGGCGGAAGAGATATCTTCTGACCAATAGTTCCACTTTGGTATCCTTGCCCTTGATGGAGGACATGATCCTGCTTCTTTGTTGGGAAGTAAAGCAATCACCCATGGACAAAGGATACCATAGAAGGAAAAAGGGGAACAGCCGATGGCTGGTTCTCTTTTTCTCTCATTGCTTCAATCGTTGCAGCAGAGAAACTGCAAACCATTCTTCATATTCAGGAATGGCTCCTTGGTGAGAAATGACATAGTCAGCAAGGTCAACTGCAAATTGCAGACAATCAGAGAGAAGCATATCGTGTAGGTATGCATACAAGAACCCTGCTGAAATACTGTCCCCAGCTCCTACCGTATCGACTACAACAACGGGTCTGGGAGCTTGAAACAAAATGGCCCTTCCCCGATAGCAATGAAGTCCTTTCTTTCCTTCAGTTACCAAAATCAGATCAATTCCGTATGTTTCTCCGATTTTTTGCATAATTGCATCCTGCTCAAAATCAGCATCATAGCCCAACAAAGAAGCAAGAACAGGAACCTCTTCATTGTTCATTTTTAAAATGGTACACCAAGTCAATCCGAACTGTAGGGTCTCTTTGGTAAAAAATGACTTCCTAAGATTAACATCGAAAAAAATATTTGAGAAATGCATGGTCTTCAGAATCGAGT
>Ga0172377_10004084_pt1 | contig 15010 bp, 12 predicted proteins | sample Pumphouse3metaG_FD_119749 | JGI IMG/M metagenome (GOLD analysis project Ga0172377, IMG submission 119749) | Leachate microbial communities from a municipal landfill in Southern Ontario, Canada - Pumphouse #3 metaG | ecosystem: Engineered > Solid waste > Landfill > Unclassified | place: Canada... | reverse complement strand
GATATAGGAAAAGCTGTCCAGATACCGGCAAGACCATAATTAAACGTTATACCCATAAAATAACTAATTGGAAGTGATATTAAAATATAAGAGACGAATGATGTTAAGGCAACTATTTTCACCCTTCCTATTCCTCTTAAGGCACTTATAAACGTCATTTGAGACGCATCTGCAATCTGATATACAGCAAGAAAAATCATTGCCGGCGGTAATATTTTCAATATTTCCTGGTCACTTGTAAACATTTTACCAATAAAACCTCTTAATGAAAAAATTATTATGATATTAATCAGAACAATTGCCAGAATCATTTGATAACCAGCCTGAACAGTATTACGTACTGATTTGTATTTTTTCTGACCATTAAAATTACTGACACGTACAGTGATGGCCATTCCGATTCCTGCAAAAATAAGGAAAAATACCTGAGACAATGACAGCATTATCTGGTGAGCCGCCATTGTGGTTGTACTAATCCAGCCGGCTATGATTGTTGTTAAAACAAATCCTGAACCCTCAAGGACTAATTGCGTAGCTATAGGCCAGCCCATTTTCTGTATTTCGACATGGCACTTTTTATTCCATTTAGCCTTTATTGCAGCATGAAAATATATTTTAATATCTTTATTATATATAATTATAAAAAGGTATGAACCCCCCATTAATATTCTTGCAATGAGTGTAGCTATTCCCGCTCCTATAACTCCAAGTTCGGGAAAAGGGCCGATGCCATATATCAGTAAATAGTTAAAAATAATATTAAATAGTACACCTCCTGTAATTACATACATCGAAATTCTGGTTTGCGTAATACTGTCGGTAAATTGTTTTCCAATATTGAAAATCATTGCAAATGGCATTGAGAAAAGATATATAATATACAATGGATTTATAAGAGGTAGCAATGAAGGATCCTGTCCCATATAAGGCAGGAAAAAGTACAAAACTATCATTAGAAGTATACAAAGAAAAGTATTAATTATCGCTACAGATATGCTATTTTTAAGATAAAAACCGGCAAGGGCTGTATCCTTTTTCCCGAATGCTGCTCCTGAAAAAGGAACGACTCCCATGGCAATGCCCTGAAGAAAAACCAGAGGTAAAAATACTAATGAGACTGTAAAAGATGCAGCAGCAAGATCGCGGGTTCCATATTGTCCTACCATAAGTGTATCAAAAAATGATAATACAACCATAGCAAGCTGTCCCATAATGATAGGGATACCAAGATGTATCAGACTTCTATAATGTTGTCTGTATAGTCGCCAAAGGCTATATGTTTTTGACATTAATATTGCTTTTTCTTATGATTGTTGAAGTATGAGCCGGCAAGAATAGAAAAATTAATTGATAACAGCAAAAACTAAAAGCAGTAGGTTAGACAATATAAAAAAACCTTAGAGTTTGTAAATAAAAAAAGGTCACATTCATTTCTTTTTAATAAATTTGTTAAAAATTAACAGCATGAATCCTCAGATAGATAAAATGACATCCTTCATGGTTATGGATGTTTTAGAAAAAGCAAATGAACTTCAACGTGAAGGAATTTCTGTAATTCATTTGGAAGTGGGTGAACCTGATTTTAATATGCCTGAATGCATAAAAAAAGCCGAAATGGAAGCAGTAAGTTCTCATCTTACACATTATACAAATTCTCTTGGAGATCCTGAACTTCGCGAAGAAATAGCTAAATTTTATAATAAAGAATACGGTGTTAATATTAATCCAAATTGTGTACTTGTTACATCGGGTTCTTCTCCTGCTATATATATGACTCTTATGCTTCTTTGTGAAGCCGGTTCCGAAGTAATTATGCCAAATCCCGGATATTCATGCTATAAAAATTTTACTCTGGCTGTTAATGCAAATCCAGTACTTATTAAACTCAGGGCTGATAATGATTTTGAATACAATATAGACGATATAAAGAAAGCAATAACACCAAAAACCAGAGCTATATTTATTAATTCACCGAGTAATCCTCTTGGTGATTTATTAAGTGAAGATTTCTTTAAAAAAGTCGTAAAGTTAGGATTACCGGTGCTTTCTGATGAAATTTATCACGGAATTGTATACGGAAAAGGAAAAGCTCATTCGATATTGGAATATTCTGATGATGCTTTTGTCTTTAATGGTTTTTCAAAAAGGTTTGCAATGACAGGACTTCGTCTGGGTTATGTAATTGCACCTGAAAAGTATATGCGCAGTTTACAGAAAATTCAGCAGAATCTATTTATATGCGCTCCCAGTACTACACAACGCGCAGGTTTAGCTGCTTTAAAATATGCAAATCCTGATGTCATAAAAATGCGTGAAACATATAACAAACGCAGAATTTATATGATAAAAAGATTAAAAGACATAGGACTTCATATCTGCAGTGAACCTCTTGGAGCTTTTTATATGTTTATTGATGTAAGAAAATACACTTCAGACAGCTACAAATTTGCTTTTGATGTATTGGATAATGCCCACGTAGGAGTGACTCCGGGAGTGGATTTTGGTTCTGAAGGTGAAGGCTTTATAAGATTATCTTATGCAAATTCTCTTGAAAATATAAAAGAAGGTCTTAACAGACTGGAGAATTATTTTTCATCGCTAAATGTTTGATGAGATGAAAATTAACTAAGTAAGAAAACTTCATAACCGGTTATATCTTTTTTTTACTTCCCAAATAACTAATCATTTAGTATCTTTGAGAAAATTTATGATTATTGGTCATAAATGTTTGAATTTATATAAATGAATAAAGTCTGGAAAGTAAAAGAAGGGGGAAATGTCAATGTAATAAAACAGTTGTCGGTAGCGCTGAATGTCAATATGACCATTACTAATTTGCTGGCACAAAGGGGTATTACCAATTATTCCGAAGCTAAAAAATTTTTTAGACCTCAACTTTCTCAATTATATGATCCCTTTCTTATGAAGGATATGGGCAAGGCGGTTGACCGTCTTAACAGAGCCATAAAAAATAAGGAAAAAGTCTTAATTTACGGAGATTATGATGTTGACGGAACTACTTCTGTTGCAATTATGTATCAGTTTCTAAGAAGCCGTATAAAAGATCTGTATTATTATATTCCTGATCGTTATACAGAGGGTTACGGTATATCACTAAAGAGTATTGAATTTGAAGCTGAAAACAATATATCTCTTGTTATAGTTCTGGACTGCGGAATTAAAGCAAATAAAAAAATAGCAATAGCCAAAAGTAAAGGAATAGATTTTATCATATGTGATCATCATAATCCAGCAGAAACAATACCCGATGCAGTAGCTATACTTGATCCCAAAAGAATTGACTGCAAATATCCATACAAAGAATTATCCGGCTGTGGCGTAGGCTTTAAATTTTTACAGGCATATGTTCAGCAAAATAATATTCCTGAGAAAGAATTATATGATTTACTCGACCTGGTAGTAGTAAGTATAGCCTCTGACATTGTTCCTATAACCGACGAAAACAGAGTTCTTGCTTATTACGGATTAAAAAGATTAAACAGTAATCCTTCGACCGGATTAAAAGCTATCATTAAATTATGCAGACTGGAACATAAAAACATAACAGTCAGTGATATTGTTTTTAAAATAGGTCCCCGGTTAAATGCTTCCGGAAGAATTGAAAAGGGTCAAAAATCTGTTGAGATACTGGTAGAAAATGATGAAAAAAAAGCATATGAACTTGGAGAAGTAATTAATTCTTACAATGAAATAAGGAAGAATCTGGACAGAGATATCACAAAGGAAGCCTTGGATATGATCAAACTGGATCCACGACAGGAGAAAAAAAATGCAACTGTCCTTTATAACAGAAACTGGCATAAAGGAGTTGTAGGGATTGTCGCTTCAAGATTAACTGAATATTATTACAGACCCACTGTCATCCTTACAGAGTCTGATGGACTGGCTACAGGTTCTGCACGTTCTATAAACAATTTTGACCTATACGAAGCAATTAACCAGTGTAGCGATTTACTTGAATCGTATGGAGGGCATATGTATGCTGCCGGTCTTACAATGAAACTTGAAAATATTCCGGCTTTCTCACGACGTTTCGAAGAAATTGTTAAAAAGACAATTACAAAAGATCAAAAAATAGAAACTATTGAAATTGATTCTAAGATTCAGCTTTCTGATATAACCCCTAAATTTTTCAACGATCTTAAACAATTTGAACCTTTCGGCCCTCTTAATCCCAATCCTCTGTTTATGACTGAAAACATTTTGGATAAAGGAACCAGCCGCTGTGTTGGCAAAAAACTTGAACATTTAAAACTGGATATTGCAGAACCCACAGGAAACTATACATTTTTACCCGCTATTGCATTTAGCCAGGCTGATAAATTTGATCTAATAAAAAAAGGTCTTCCTTTTGATATTTGTTTTACAATTGGGGAAAATACCTTTCATGAAAAAACGAACATACAATTATATGTTCGGGATATTGAGACGAGAAATTTTTAGCTTAGAATAAACCTACAATCTACTTTCCTTAGTGCAAGTCAACCATCACTCTGGCGCAAGGTTTCTAGCTTGTACCGTATTTATATTTATAGAAAATATACTAAAGACTACTTTTTTAGTCTTTAGTTCAAGCATACTTACTTTGAATCATTCGTTAATTTTAGAAAGGCACAAGGTTGGAAACTTGTGCCAGAAATAAAAAAAATCTCAAAAATCATTTATCTTCGGCCTTTTCCTTGTTTAAAACAGGATTTGCGTACATTTGAAAAAATAACTTTTTCTGAGCTTCAGCATCACCGGTTCCGATAGTCTTTATCATATCATCCATCATCTCTAAAAATTTTGCACGGACAGCTTCACTTACTTTATCTGCATATTTATGTTCATTACGAAGAAGATCTGCTGCAAGATAATTATTAGGCCAGAGTTTATAATTTTTATATATACATGAATCAATATAAGAAGCGAGTTTCTGAAGACATTCATTCCTACATTCGGTCGTCTCCATTCCTTTTAATTTATCCAGATCTATCGGTTTTCCAAAGGCAAAATGGATACGACCTTTAGGTTTCATCAATCCGTAACCCATACTTTCAAGATCGTCTTTCGGCACTTTAACAAAACCTCCTCTGTCTTTCTTATATAGTTCTTCTACTTTTGAAATCCCGCACGGTTCTCTTTCATAAGAAATAGAAAGAGGAACAATTTTCAATTCTTCAAAACTTTCGGCAAAACCTTTTTTGTCGCTAAGATTGAGCATCTTCAATACAGAAGCCTGTGTCTTGTCATCACCGTCTTTTGTTCTTCCCTCTCTCTGAGCAATCCATACTGAAACATTACCTTTGGTAATACTCTGCCTTATATATGAAGACATTTTTATTGACGCTGCCAATAATTGCCTTGCAGGCAAATTACGTTTTACTATAAAGGCCCTGTTTAATTTAACTATATGAAAAATCCATTTATAAATCAACAAATTATCACCAATAGCAATTTCGGTGGTCTTCATTCCCCCATCGAATACAATATAATTCAACAGTGCCGCATCAAGTATAATATCGCGATGATTAGATATAAATACGTAACTCTGATTTTTATCAAGATTATCAAGACCACTATAAGTTACCCCGTTGGTAATTCTGTCAATAATCCATTCTTTAACTATCGAATACATGAACTTCTTCTGAAGTTCTTCGATGCTAGATATGCTGGAAAGAAGTATACATACTTCTTTCAACTTTTTAGGATCTTCGAAGATATAGGATAAAACATGAATAAATCGCTTATCTTTTAATAATTCCCGAATAGCACCATTCACTTCATTATCTCGATATGATCTTATGTCCTCGTAGTTTGTTATATTTTCTGTTTCCATGAATTGACAAATATACAAAAAATTAAATCTTTATTCTAAACTGAATTTTCAATTCTTTTTTTCTGTTTCCTTCTATTTCATAATAGCTTGTTCCTATCTGAGTATCATTAAAATACCAAAATTCTCCGTATTTAATTCTTATTCCTATTTTTTTGGATATTTTAACTTTTCCCGTCAAATATGTACGTATTCCCTTACCATATAATGATGGAAAAGAAAAATTATATAAAAGATCATTTTCATATGCATATAAACGTGAATCATAATCGCCTGTTTTAAAATAGCCGATACGACCCCATAATACAATTTTTGAGTCATGCGTATGATATCCAATATCTTCACAAATCATAAATCCTGTAGACCGGTGATCATGTTTATAAAAGGACTGATCGAATCTGCATTTCCATGAAAAGGAAGGGCTCAGTTCCCCTTTTAAATTAAACCGTAACAGCTGCCTTATCTGATTAATATTTATTTTTGAATATTCACCTGTTACTTTTACTGGTTTACACTCTCTAAAATATTTTCCGCTCAGTTGCCATTTTTTATTAAATGAATATTCGGGATAAACGGCCAGTTCATATCCGTTACCTGGACCGGCAGTTGTATATTTTAGCCGATCGTATCTAAAAAAATCGACATAATAGTTAAGAGTTAAGTCAGGAATATACATCATCCTGGCCCCTATATACAATCCCTCTTCGTCATTAGCTGCACTTCCTTCTGTAAAGGGAGCAGCCATAGCACTATTATAATGAATTCCTATATTACGATAGGCTGCTAAAAGTTCGAGTTTATCTGTAGGATTTGCCATCACTCCAGAAACTGCGGCCCATCCCTTATCAAAATTGGTAGCAATTTCTCCGTAAAAGAAAAAATGATGCAAACTATATTGATAATCAATACTTATATTGCCAATAGAATTGCCATTAAAATAATAACGATTATATTCGCTTTTACGTACAATCGGATTCTGATAATGATTAAAATATCCGTTAATACTAAGTGAATAACATTTACCGTCAAAGCTGACTCTTGATCCGGTACTTAGAACTGATGCTGCATTTTTTCTTTCTATTTCTCCTGTAGTTCTGTGATATCCTGTCGCGGGGAAAGAAATAATAACTTTCTCGTTTTCTATGGTATCTATAGAAGCATCTATTTTCTGATAAGAAAAAAAAGGGATGACAGAAAATTTTCCGTATTTTCCTGAAAACGCAATACCACGCATATAACCGTATTCCCCTGAAGAGCTATAGCTTTTAATACCCTGATTAAATTTTGCCATACTCATTGGTTGAGATGAAGCACCTATAGAAAATCCCTGCCATGCTACAAGTCCCTGTCCAAAATGAACAACATAATCCCCCAGAAATATTGTATTGTTTTTATTCGGACTAATTTGTAAAAAGCCGCTGTTGAAATCAAAACTTTTTTTATTTGGAGCCTTAAAAAAAGTTTCTCCAGGATCTTTATCTGCAGTATAACCTGCGGAAATTTTTGATGATGAATAACGGTAACGGAGATTTATTTTATTCGGGGACCCATCGAAAGACCGGGGTTCTTTGTATCCTCTTTGTTTTTCAAGTACCCTGTTTCCCTGCAAAACAATTTCGTGGTGTCCCTTAGAATTAAAATGTGTTTCTCTTTTATCCCCAAAATAAATAAACGGTTCAATCATTCCGGCTACTCGTTCATCAAACCCGGGTATTAAAGCAAGTTCATATATTGATAGTATTTCTCCGTTTTTTGTCCTGTAGTCAATCATAGACTGAATTCTAAATTTATCCAGAAACATAATAGATGATAATTCATGGGAATCTGCCGAATTAATATTTATGGGATGTTCTGCTAAAATTTGTAGTGAGGATAGAAACTGTTCAGCATTTGCTTCTCCTTTGCTATTTTTAGAGAAGGTATCTTCGATCCATTCTGCAAGGTCCTTAGAAATTGATGATTCAGGCTGGCCATTAATTTCTGGAATGATAACAGAAAAGAAAATAATTGTAAAAAATATTTTCTTCATACTACTGGAGTTTAAATTCCAGCTGCCCATAAAATAAGGACAGCTTTAAAACTGTCCTTATTAATTTATGATTTTCCTCTTAGAATGTCAATTAGTTCTGTTTTTATATTTAACATCTTTAAGGCTTTCATTAGCTTTCACAATTTTTCCCTTAAGATCTTCTTTAAACTTTAAAAACTTATCCATTATCTCCGGTTCACTCTGTGAGAGAATCTGAATTGCTAAAATTCCGGAGTTATAAGCTCCGTTTACAGCTACAGTAGCAACCGGTATACCCGGAGGCATCTGTACCATTGCCAAAAGGGCGTCCATCCCATCAAAACTACCTCTTATAGGCACTCCGATAACAGGCAGTGATGTCATTGCCGCAATTACACCCGGCAAATGAGCAGCCATACCGGCTCCTGCAATTATAACTTTTAATCCTCTGTCTTTTGCTCCTTTTGCAAATTCAGCTACTTCATCAGGAGTACGATGCGCCGATAATGCATTTATTTCAAAAGGTATATCAAATTCATCAAGAATATCTGCTGCCTTTTTCATCACTTCCAGATCGGAAGTGCTCCCCATGATAATACTTACTTTTGGTTTCATCTTATAATCTTATATGTTTTTTACGTAAAAAAATATTCTTTTACGTAAAATTACTAAAAATTAGAGAAATACAGAAATAAGGTCTAGAATTAGAATCTAGAACGTAGGAAGAAAGGTGGTTTAAAAAACTAAAGATTAACCATTAAAAGTATTAGGTTAAAATAAACAATCAATTTCGGGAACAAAAGAAGAACAAGAAATAACTTAATTCTTAATTTGATGTTCTATCTATATCTTCTCCAGTTTCATTTTGAAGATTTTTATTATTTTTGTAACTAATTAGTATCTGTCCATTAACTAGAAAATTAAAATATTATATAGTGAAAAAATAAGACATAAAGCGTCTACTCATTAAAGCAGACATTATTTTTTTGGTAAACTAAAATCTATGGCAAACATAAAAATTTTTGATAAAGAATTTCGTCTTTATATTCCGGATACAAAAATTTTCTCTGCGGAGAAAAGGATAGCCGAAGATATCAACATTAAATTTAAAGGTAAAAATCCTTTATTTATTAGCATATTAAATGGCTCTTTTATGTTTGCCACTGAAGTTTTTAAAAGGATTAACCTTGATGATGCTGAAATTTCATTTGTCAAATTATCTTCTTATTCGGGTACAACATCCACCGGCAAAGTCAAAAATATTATTGGTCTAAAGAACAATATCGAAGGACGAAACGTCATCATCCTTGAAGATATAATTGAAACCGGAATCACGATGAAAAAAATTATCGATCTTTTAAAGTTAAAAAAACCATCAAGCATTTATATCGTTACACTTTTGCTGAAGCCTAACAAATTACAGGTCCCATTAAAAATTGATGATGCATGTTTTAAAATTTCTGATAACTTTATTATCGGACATGGTTTGGACTATAACCAAAGAGGAAGAAATTTCACCGACATATATCAGGAAATAGAATAAGACAAATTAAGAATAAAAAACCGGTGATTATCTAAATTCTACAATTCATAATTTATTCAGTCATTAGTTTTGTCACAGATAATTATATTTAGATTATTAATCATTAAATAAAATAATAACATGTTAAATATTGTACTATTTGGTCCTCCGGGAGCCGGAAAAGGAACTCAGGCCGAATTTTTAATTAAAAATTTTGGGCTGATTCATATCTCCACAGGTGATTTACTGCGTAATGAAATTGCCAATAAAACAGAACTGGGAATTAAAGCAAAAGTTCTTATGGATAAAGGTAATTTAGTTCCTGACGAAGTAGTTGAAGGGATGATTAAGAATCAGTTAACAGCTCATTCTGATGCAAAAGGATTTATCTTTGACGGTTTTCCCAGAACTGCTGCACAGGCAAAAGTACTTGACGAACTTTTAAAAGGAATTAATTCCGCTGTAACAGCTATGGTAGCTCTTGAAGTTGAAAAACAGGAATTAATATCAAGAATATTAAATCGTGGAAAATCTTCAGGACGTGCTGATGACCAAAATGTTTCAACAATTGAAAATCGTGTCTCTGTGTATAACGAAAAAACAGCTCCGTTAAAGAATTATTACGATGCTAAGAAAAAATATTATGGTATACACGGTATGGGTTCAGTTAAAGAAATTTCCGATCGTATAAACAAAACATTAAAAGAATTAGTATAGCAGGTTGTAAAGTTATAAGGTTAACTTTGTAACCTTATAACTTGCAACTTTTATTAGTCTCCTAATTATCGAAAGGACAAACAAAGCTGACAGATGTTATATCATTCTCATTTAAAATGTAAAATATGTACGGAAGTAATTTTGTCGATTATGTTAAAATATTTTGCCGCTCAGGCAAAGGAGGTCCGGGGTCTGCTCACTTAAGAAGAGCAAAATATATACCCAAAGGTGGTCCTGACGGTGGAGACGGAGGACGTGGAGGTCATATTATTTTAAGAGGAGATTCACAAAAATGGACTCTTCTTCATCTGCGCTATAAAAAGCACATCTTTGCTGAAGGCGGAAAATCAGGAGGAGAATCAGGAAGTAGTGGTAAAGAGGGGAAAGATGTCTACATTGATGTTCCACTGGGAACCATTGCAAGAGATGGAGAAACTGAAAAATTTCTTTTCGAAGTTACAAAAGATAAAGAAGAGCATATCATTGTAAAGGGAGGACGCGGAGGACAGGGAAATCTGCATTACAAATCTGCCACTAACCAGACGCCAAGATATGCCCAGCCTGGCGAACCATGCATAGAAGGTTGGAAAATTCTTGAATTAAAAGTCCTTGCAGATGTTGGTCTTGTAGGATTTCCAAGTTGTGGCAAATCTACACTTCTATCTGTAGTATCTGCGGCAAAACCTAAAATTGCAGCTTATCCTTTCACTACACTGGTACCAAATCTGGGAATTGTTTCATACCGCAACAATCAATCTTTTGTAATGGCCGATATCCCCGGAATTATTGAAGGAGCACATGAGGGTAAAGGATTAGGCATTAGATTTTTAAGACATATAGAAAGAAATTCTATTCTATTGTTCATGGTTCCTGCTGACAGTACCAATGATCTGGAAAAAGAATATTCAATTCTTTTAAAGGAACTACAAGACTATAATCCTGAGTTACTGGATAAAGACCGCTTCCTTGTTATAAGTAAATCGGATCTCTTAGACGAAAAACAAAAGAAAGAAATTGATATAAAATTTAAAAGGATCCCCCACTCTTATATTTCTTCTATTACAGGAGACGGCATAGTTGCTTTGAAAGATATTTTATGGGATTTTTTGAACCCTAAGGCTTCTGAAGAAGATTTTAATCCTATGGATTCTAAAGATGAATAGTTTTTTAAATTTAGATCAGTCTGTTTTTTTTCTTATTAATGGGAATCATTCACCATTTTGGGATGAAATTATGATCTTTTTTACCCAGGCTTACACCTGGGCAGCCTTTTTTATTATTTTTCTGTTCTTTATCTTTAAAAAATATAAAACAAAAAAAGGACTGGTCATTCTACTTGTTCTTATTATTGCTATGACATTCAGCGATCAGTTTTCCTCTGTGATAAAAGAACTGGTAAAACGATTCAGACCATCTCATGAACCATTTATTGAAAATATGGTTCATTCTGCTCTAAAAAGAGGTGGATTATACGGATTTTTTTCGGCACATGCCTCAAATTCAATGGTAATGGCTGTATTCTCTTCTCTGATATTTAGAAATAAAACTTATAACTGGCTGGCTTTTTCATGGATGTTTATAATTGGTTATACCAGGATTTATTTAGGTATGCACTACCCTTTAGATGTAATATGTGGCTGGATAGCCGGAGTTCTTATAGGATATGCATTTTATAAAATTATTACTTTTCTTGAAAAACATCTGGGTTTTATCAAAAAAGATAAACTTTCTGATAACTCTTTATCATCTTCTGAAGTAAAATATTTTTTAATTATATTGGGAACTATTGTTCTTACTGTTTTTACTATTGTAATCAGGATGCATCATTATCATTTAATATAGAAAAATGAATCCTGATTTTTTTAGAATTGGAAAATTTACTATTCCTGAAACATAAGAAAAATTAATAATTTTTAAAAATCCATGAACTTAAAACAATTAATAGAATACAGAATAAAGCATCCCCGTTTTTTCGGAGTACTTGCCATTATCTGGTTTATGATAATGCTCTATCTACTACTTTTCCCTTCAAGAGATCTTCCTAAAGTCCCAACTTTCCCCAACATGGATAAGTTGATTCATTTTACACTTTACTTCATTTTTACTTTTTTATCTTTATTTTCCTCATCTATAAAAAATGGCAGAAATATTCCATGGGTTATTGTTCTGATATTTACTATATGCGTTACTACTGAATTTTTGCAAAAAATAATGCCATACGGACGTTCTTTTGATTATTATGATATGCTGGCTAACAGCTGTGGGATAATAATAGGGCTACTTTTTTTTAATTATATAAAAAAACAGATAGAAAAATTAAAAACTAAGAACTAAAAGGGGGAAATTGCAAAAAACAATATATTTAGTCTCTGACTGTAAACAAACAAATTCTATGAAACGGAGAAAAAATTTTAAATTTAAATTAATTGTCTTTATTTTCTCAGTCATCATTGTTTCATGTCAGAATGATGGAAAAACAGAAAAAATAAATAGCAGTATCTCAAAAACAGATAGCTGCACCGATTATATTGAGCATCATTATGAAGTATATATTCCTCAAAGAACAAATAGCAAAAAAACTCTTACACTTCTGGTTGTACTTGATTCTAAAGGAGCAGGGAAATATGCTATCCAAAAATTCAAACAAACGGCCGACAAGTACGGTACTATTGTAGTAGCATCCGATCTCATAAAAAACAATTTCGAAAATTATATAAATGCCACAGATGCCCTGATTAAAGATGTTACAAAAAAATACCCGGTAGGGAAAACAATATATATGTGTGGTTTCTCGGGAGGTGCCCGTATGACTTTAAATTATGCTTTAATTCATAATCATATATCTGGAATAATACTATGTGGCGCATTCGCCTCACAACATCAGCTAAGTGTTTTGTCATGCCCTGTGGTTTCCATTTCGGGAATAAATGATTTTAACTTTTCAGAATCAGCTAATTATTTTTTCAAAATGGAAGAAGCTCCATATTGTCTGAAATTTGAATTAACAGCTGATGCACATCAATGGCCCAATGAAAGTATCTTAAAAAGAGCTGTAGGTTATCTTGTTATGGATGAAAAAAACCCTGCAATAAATCGTCATGAGAAAAAGATTTTTTATTCTTCACAGGAAAAAAGAATCGACTCCTTACAAAAAACCGGAGAATTTATTAAATCAGCACTTGTTCTCCATAACATCATGAACTCAGATCTAAATAAATTTAGAAAAAAGTTTACAGAGTTAACGGAAACAAATGGATATCTGAAACAAATCTCACTACTGGGAGAAAATTTAAAATTAGAAGAAAAATCCCGTCAGCCTTATTATAACGCTTTACAGGAAAAAGATACAATATGGTGGAAAAATGAAATCAGCAATCTAAATCACAGAATCGATACAACAAAAAACATATGGACTAAAAGTATGTATTGCCGCATGAAAGGATTTTTGGGCATTGCCTGCTATTCTATCAGCAAACAATCAGCACAAAATAAGCAAATCAAACAGCTAAAACATATTCTTCCAATATATTCATTGCTGGAGCCTAAAAATCCTGATGTATTTTATTTTTCTGCAATCTTTGATATGCTTCAGGAAAAAAACGAAGACGTCATAAAAAATTTAAAAAAAGCAAAAGAGCTTGGTTATTCAGATCTAAAGCAGATGCAAAAAGACTTTCCTGATAAAATAATTAATTTATTATAGAATATAGCAAGCATCCATTCTTGTGGTATGTCTTTTATGCAAGCGTTTTTGCTTGTTCTATCTTTCGAAAAAAATTACCAGCTGCCACCGGCTCCGCCGCCGCCAAAACCACCACCACCGAAACCACCAAAACCACCGGAACCACCTGAAAAATCACTCCAGCCACTTCCTCCTGAAGATCCTGATCCTCCTCCCATAAATGGAAAGAAAAGAAAAGGAAGTCCTCCCCTTCTTGCTCCCATATCCACTGTTTTCCTTTTTCTTCCGACAGAAGGAATTATAAAAGCAAAAATAAAGAACAGAATAATCCATATTAAACCACCGGATCCATTTGATTTCGAAACTTTTTTATGATACTGCTCTGCTGTATATTCTCCGGACGTAAGAGCCATAATCACATTAATTCCACTGACCAGCCCACCATAGGTATCACCTGTTTTAAAACGGGGAATCATTTCATTTTCCACGATATCCCTATGAGCTACAGCATCAGGAATCACTCCTTCAAGTCCATATCCCACAGCGACAAACACCTGTCCGCGTGCATTAGCTGTTTTGGATTTATAAAGAATAACCACTCCATTATCCTTACCTTTTTGTCCAACTCCCCATTTTTCTCCTAATTTAAAAGAAAAATCAGATGGAGTATCTCCATCAAGAGTCTTCATAGTTACAAGAAGAATCTGTGTTGAGGTTCTTTGTGCAAAAGTGTCAAGTTGCATTTCCAGCTGATCTCTTTGTGCAACACTTAGAACCTGCGCAAAATCATTTACAAGACTTGGTGGATTGGGAGCTTCGGGTATATTATCACCAAAAGCCCACGAAAAATCTAAAAATATAAGAAAGAAAAGAATTATTCTTTTAATCATTGTTTATTGTTTTTCACCGAATGAAATATCATCAGGTAATTCATTTACATCATCTTTATGATAAGGAAAATATTTTTTCAGTTGCTCTCCTGCCATCAAAATTCCGGACTCCAGCCCTTCTGCAAATTTTCCTTCTTTAAATTCAGAAGCCATTTTTTCCTTAATTGTTTCCCAAAAATCATCAGGCACTTTTTGATTTATACCCGCATCACCTAATATTGCAAATTTACGATCAACGACAGCTAAATAAAACAGTACCCCATCACGGCCTGCTGTTTTATGCATTTTCAATGTTTTAAACCAATATGCAGCATCATCCATCAAGTTTCGTTTACAAAAATTCTGGATATGTACT
>Ga0172377_10004083_pt1 | contig 15013 bp, 15 predicted proteins | sample Pumphouse3metaG_FD_119749 | JGI IMG/M metagenome (GOLD analysis project Ga0172377, IMG submission 119749) | Leachate microbial communities from a municipal landfill in Southern Ontario, Canada - Pumphouse #3 metaG | ecosystem: Engineered > Solid waste > Landfill > Unclassified | place: Canada... | reverse complement strand
TCACCTTTTGGTGCAACCAATGGCGGAACAGAAAGTGCTACTTTTTTAAATTGTTTTGGATTTTGTTGTTAAGAATGACGATTTTAAGGGGGTTTTATAAGTAAGGTGGTGCGGATGAGAAGAAAATCTAAAATTAACTACTTAATACCACTCATTACCATAAATACAAGCTTTATGATGTTGGAATTATAGCACCTTAACCTTAAAAAATGGTTAAGAATGGCACCAGATTGACACCCAAATTTTATTAATAGATAAAATTATAATACTTTTTTTATCTATTTAATTTTTATGCCTCATCACATTCAAACTATTTAATTTTTTATAAATAATTCATATATTAATGTTTATTTAAATATAATATTAGATTATTTTTCACTCTTTTTAAAAGGAATACTTATTTATGTTAGATTCTCAAATAAAGCAAAAATCTAATTTTTTAGAAAAATTTACAAATTTTTTTATAAATACATTCCTTATCGTTATTTCTTCATTTCTTACATTTATTCATTTTTTATTAATATCTTTACCTTTTTATCTTGCAATTATTCCTATCTTAAATTATTTAAGTAACAATCATCAGATATATTTTTCTAGCAATTTATTTAATTATTTGATAATTATGTTATTAGTTCTAACTATTTTATATATTCTACTAGATGTTATATTTGGATTTACAATTAAAGAGTATTTAAAAAATACAATATTAGTAAATGATAGCCAAGAATATGCAGAATATCATTTAATATTTGAAGAAGTGAAAAGTAAATTTAATATTGGTGAAGTAAAATTTTTATTAAATAATAATGAAGAGATAAATGCATTTGCTATAGCAACTTTTAGAAAAAATTATATAATTGTTTCTAAAGGAATGATAAATCATATTGATAATAGTTATGAAGATGTTGAAGATAAAATTGATGCATTAAAAGGTTTATTGGCTCACGAGTTCTCACATTTAGTCAATTTAGATTTTTTACCAAACTTAATTCTATTATCAGGATTAAATGTATCTAATCATATTGATAATGTATTAAAAATTACTCTAAATATTGCTATTTCACTAATTTCAATTATACCAATAATTGGTAATTTAATTGCCACTATTGTTTCAGTGACATATAATTTACTACATCTGTTACTTCAATCAATTTATACTTATGTTATATCTCCAATTTATAAACTTATTGAAACATATTTAAGTAGATTGATAGAATATCGTTCAGATATTCAAAGTGCAGAAGCATTAGGTTGGCAACGTATATATAAAACTTTATATTTACTCCTATTAATTGATGGAAAAACTTATCATAGTAAATTTTCAACTCATCCAAATACAATATCAAGAATATTAAAAATTTACGGAGTATCAGAAAAACCAAATAAACTATCTATTTCAATAATAAGTAAATATTTTGGATTATTTATTATTTGCATTTTATTTTTCTACTTATCTATAAATCTCAATATTAATGAGCAATCTACTTATATGAATATGAACAACTTAATGTATATTTTTAACTCATTTCTTAGCAATCTAAAAGATTATTCTGAAACTCTAATTAAAGTGGGATTTGTAAGTATATGTATAATTCTTTGTATCGTAATAATAAAGAATATGATTTTTCATGCTACTGTTAAAAATACAAAAAGAATATTAAACACAACAGAAAATACTCCTATTGATATATTGTTATTATTTGCTATTGAAAATAATGATAAAAAAGCTTTTCTACAAATATTAAATAAAGGTGCAAATTTAAACACTAATAAATTTGAAAACTCTATAATAAAATTTGCAGAAATAAACAATCCAAAATTTTATGAATTCATTATTAAATTAAATTCGTAATAAAATAAATAATATCTCTAGCCATAATATTATATTCCACTTGTAAATTAGTATAAAATTGTTTAATATTTGAAATATCAGTATAATAAGATATTTCAATGATAAAATTACTATCAAGTATAAAATATTTTAACAATAATAAAAATATAAGGAATGTAAAAATTAAAGAAACTGTAAACTGTAATTTTTTATCTTTATATTCGTTACTTAAATAAACTGTTATATCATTATATATATTTCCAATTCTATAATACATCTTAAATTCTGGTAAAACATTATAAGTTATACTCACTAATATAGCATTGATTGATAAATATAAAATTAAGTTAGATATAAAGAAAATAAAAATAGTATTTGAGAAATATACATAAGTATTTAAAATACTATTAATAGCAATTGTGTTAAAAAATATAACCAATAATGATGAAATTATTAATATAAAAAACCAAAAAATAATTTGACTGTAAAATAATAAACTAGTTGTAATTAACAAAATCCCTTTAAAAACAGTAATTATAGTAGCTATAATAAATACAAAAGAATAAATTAATGGGCTAAATATATAATAAAAATATTTAGCTTTAAAAAGATTTGCTACAGGTTTTATCACTACAAAAAATAAAATTAATAAATATTTGAGTATTACAATAGTTATTATTCTAGCTATACTGCTAAAATCATATTCTTTAATATACCCTTTTAGGTTAAGTGATTTATTAATTGATAATTTATTTATTATGGCTTGAAAAACTATTCCAAAATTCTTATCACTATTAAACTTATTATGAATATTCAATATGGTATTTATAATTGAGAGAGATTCATATTTAAGATTTAATTGAAAATTACTATAATAATATAATTTTGCAGTTAATTTCATAATAACAATTATTAAAAAAGTAAAAATTAAGCTTTCTATAAAAAGGATAAAATACATATAAAAATTAAAATAAGAATTAAAATCTACTGCAAAAGAAGAAATAAATTGAACAAATAATATTACTAGAATAAGTTTTTTTATTAAATACTCAATAAAATAAAATAGTCCTAAACATAAATTATCAATTGATTTTGCTAATTTTTTAAAGAATAAAACAACAATCATTTCATTCTCATAATTTTCAGAATCTATCTCCGTATGATTTAATATTTTGTATACTAACAAAAATAAAATAACTGTAACGATGCTTAGTATATAGCTAAAAAATATAAATTGATTATGTTTATTTTGAAATATATCTATAAAATATTGTACAAAAAAAGAAATATTTAAGCTATTAGAAAAATAACTTATACTTACAATTACTAGCGTTAATATAATTGTTGTTGAAGTTGTATAATAATTCATATTATTTGGAATCCTTGTTTTATAATAAGTTTGTTATTTTTCCAAAACTTACTAGATTATTTTAACATAATTTATTGTATAATTTCTAAAATTTAAAAGAAATCAGGGGGCTTTATGAGTAGTTGTCATATTCATAATCAAGAAGAAGCTGTATCAAATTGTAATTCTTGTGGTGTTGGATTATGTCTTGAATGTGATACGAAATATGAAATTCCAATCTGTGATTCTTGTCAACAGAAATTAGTTAGAAATGACCGTATTAAGTTTGTTTTAGGTATCGCCGTGGGATTATTTATGATATTTGTAACTAATACTATTCTTAACGAAATGTGGAGAGGTGAAACGGTTGCTTTGATTCTTGGTAAATTAGCAATGTTTTTATTTGGATTCTCTATTAGTCAAGGCTTAGAAGATTTTAAATTAGCTTGGAATAATGAAATTATGCAAAAGTTAAGAATTAGTTCAAAACAACAACAAGCAAATGCAGTTGCAAGAGGAGAGTCATCTCTTATTGTAGGTATATTTTCATATATTTTTATGTTATGTATTTATCCATTTATTGTAGGTTTTTATGGGGGAAGTTCTTTTTTTAGAGCAATAAAAAGACTTATCAAAAAATAAAGTATAAATTATGGAAGAGAATAAAGAATTAACTGAATATATCAAGAACCTATTACAAATCAATCCAAATAACATTCTAAATAATATAAAAGCAACAAAATGCTTTACATTTGAAATGTTTGTATTTTATAATTCTCTTAGATGGAATAGTCAATATCAATTTTATAGAAAAAACTTAGATATTGATATTTCTTTCACTAATAGTGGTCAATCTAAGTATTCATATAAAGATGATGATTTCACAAAATTTATGAATGGTGGGTCTATTGTAAAAAAGACTAATATTCTTAATACTCATTCTTTGGAAACAACTAATCTCGTACAAGAAACAGGTGTAATGACAGGAGTATTTAAAAGATTTATTCCTCTCTTAATCGATTCTGTTCCTAGTTTATTTAAAGAGTTGGTTTTTGATAATAATAATGATATTTCAAAATTTAATTGGAGTAAATTTAATTATAATGAATTAGAAAAAGATTTAGAAAAATTTTGTGACTATAGAACAAAATTTTATGAAAATAATTCAGAGCAAGAAGAATATAATCAAGTAATTCAAATCAGAAATAATTTACTAGAACAAGAAATAGAATTAAAGATTAAACCCAGAGGACAATTTGAAGATTTAAACTATGGATATGAAATAATAAATGAAAAGAAAGATTTTATTAATTATAAATATGCAATGGTGGAATTATTTTACAATGAAAATTTCTATTATTTATTATTAGATGAAACTAATGACGTTTATAAATTAAATAAGCCTTTAAAAGAGCAAAAGAAAAGTATTTTTGCTTCATTATTTAAATAAATTTTAATTCTATACCTTATGAAAGGAGATACAATGGCTTTAAGAATTGCAATTGCAGGAATTAAGTTTGCTTGGAATGCTAGTTATACAATTACTAAGAATATTATTCTTACACTTATCAATCTTTTCAAAAAAGACAAATAAGATTATTATATTTGTTGGTTTTATAATTATCAATATTATAAAACCAACTTTTTTATTTCAATTAAAATTTCTTATAAACATTAATTTGATAGCTATTTATTTCATAATAATCACTAATTAACTCTTCCATATATTTATGAATATTAATCTTGCTTTTTTCATAATACAACATCATTAAATACTCTTTCCAAATTTCAGAAACTCTATCTTTATCAAAAAACTTTTTCTTTTCAAACTCTTCAATAAACTTATCTTTTATAAAAATCTTTTTAACCTCTAACTCTTTATAAAAATAGAGTAGATTTTTATCTTTTACCCTAATAATTTTAATATCACTATTATTAAGATACTCCTCATAACACTCTTTCTCATAGGTTTTTAAATCTACCACTTGAACCCATTTTGTAGTCGGATTTGTATTTTTAGAGTAAAAAATAAACTGCTTATCAAACGAGAATAAAATTGATTTCCTAAATAATGAAGCTGTGTAATATAAAAAACTCTTTTTATCTTTTTCAGTTGGAGATAGTTGTATCTCTTTGTTCTTCTTATTTTTAACCATTAAAAATAATTTATTATTAGTTCTATAAAGGATATGTTTTTCAATTTTTGCATTGAAAAAGTCTTTTGAAAATTGTTTGATTCTCATTTTTAATTTTTCAAATACTAAATGTTCTTTTGTAGGCTTTTGGGTATATCCCTTTTTTAAAATATTCTTATAAAAATATTTAATTAATTCTAACTTTGAATCTTTCTCTTTTGTAAGTAATTTAAAATAAATACCCTCTTCTAATTTACACCCTATTCCTTCGATAAAATAATATTTTCCAACTTGCTTTAATGATAGTTTTTTATATTTATTTTTGACTCTTATTTGAAAATCTTTAAATAATCTTTGAATATGTTTTAAAGTATATCCTGTAATTATTAGCTCAGTTTTTCCAATATTATTTTTCATTTTAGAAAATATTACTGATTTTAAATAATGTTCTAAATGCTCTTTACTTTGTAAAATATCAATTGAATTTAAGTGAATATTTAAAGCTTCAGTTAGTTCATAAATTCTCACATATTGCTTATTTAACCTATTTCCTTTAACTTTAAAATTGTTCATATAATCAAAATATTTGTTAAACTGTTGGTACTGTAATTTTAAATGTCTATCAATCTCTTTTTCTGTTAAAACATTTGAAGGAATATTAAATTTAGGCTTTATAGTTCGTATTTGAAAAATTGCTATTTTTTTATCAAGTTCCCTATGAATAGAGCTAATTTCATTACTGATAAGTCGAGGTCTAGTTTTACAATTATATTCTGCTACTTTTTCAAGGCTATAAGTTGCATTTTTACTTGTAAATACAATATTACTTGCATACTCTGCTTGTTTTAATCTTTTTGATAAATAAATCTCATCAGCTACATCTAAATAGTTTTTTAATAATTCTTGACTAATAGTAATCTCCCAAACCTATATTTTTACATTCTATATATTAATAAATTAACTAGAGATTTCAAATCTTTTGACAAGAAGTTCATAATTTCTTATTAGCAGGATAGACATACTTGTTTCAACAATGTATGGGTCGAGTATTTAAAAAAGTAAAATCCACAAATATCTATACAAACAAATTCAAAATTTGTCATTAGTAGTGTTTTATTTACAATACTAATATCTAATTATTTGAAAAAGGATTTTTAAATGGAACAAACAATATCTTTAAACCTAACAAGAAATAGTGTTGAAAAATTTAGTGAAGTATTTAATAGTCTTGAAACTTTAGATACAAAAAATATTGATATATTAATAATTGTAAGTATCAAAAACAAATTAAAAATTTGTTTACTTTCACTAGAAGAAAAAGAATTTACTATCAATTTTACCAAAGATGAATTTATAGTTTTAAAAATACTCTCAAAACAATATTTAGAACTAAAAAATAAAAATAAACCAAAATCAAATCATACAAAAGACTTTGACAAATACTTAGATAAAAAAAATAAATAAAAGGAAATACAATGTCATCAACTCTAGAAAATTTAAAAGAACTTTATAGTGATACATTTGAACTATATAAAAATACATCTCTTGAACCAACAGATAGAAAAAGATTTACAGAAATTTTTTCTGAAGCAAAACAATTAAAAGAAAATGCACTAAAAAGTTCTTCAAAAAATTCAAAAAATTATTTACTAAACCAAGCTCATTCAAAACTTAAATCTGTAAATAATGAACTTTTAGAAATTAGTAAAGCAAATGAGATTACAAAATATAAAATGGAAGTCCAAAAACTAAAAGAGTTATTCAAAGATAAAAATTTATCTTCAAATGAGAAAGAATACATTCGAAAAAAAGCTGGAGAGATAAATAATTTTAATCTTGAAGATTGGATGATATATCTAAAAAACAATTCAAAATTATTTGCTAAGTCAGTTGGTGAATCAATTAATTCAGTATTCTTGCGTGGATTTTAGGACTTAAGAATGGAAAATAAAAAGAAAAAAATAGCAGTTTATCTTACATCAAAGGAATATGACACTCTATTACAGTGTGTCATAAATTCAAATAAAACCTTAACTGCATATTGTAAAGAAAAGATTTTTTCATTTGTTCAAGTATCGGCAAATGAAGATTTTTTAAAAAACCATATACTAAGACAATTTGAGGATTTACTATATTTATTAATCTCTCAAAATAATATAGATAAAACAAAAATCAATGAAGATACTATTAAAAATATCACTTCATCAGCAATTTATGTAGGAAACTTAAAAGCGATAAATAACAAAAAATTGAAGTTTCAAAGAGATATAGAAAAAGACTATGATAGTTTATTTAGACTTGTAAGTATTTCAAACATCAATAAACTTATTCAAGAAGTAAATCAAGAAAAGGAACTCAAACAGAAAATTCTTCTGTTGGGTTCATTTATAAATAAAATTAAATCAACTCTAAAATAAGGGGTATCAAATGAAAAAATTTCAATTAAAAAAATCAATTAATGAAGAGATTTTACAACCTATTGTAAAGGTTACACAGAATGAAAATAAAGAGGACAAACACTATTTTAACCAATCAAATAAGTATGGATTAATTAACTATTTAAAATCTGGAACCAAAGACGGGAAAATCAGGCTTTTTCAGAATGGAACTATTGAAGATGAAGAACGACTAAAACATATCATAATATCTCCTTGTAAAATCAATCGTTGGGAACAAATGGATGAGAGTGAGAGATTAGTTTTAAGAGAGTCATTTATTTCTAAAATACAATTTGATTTTAAAAATCAGAACTATTTACTTGCAATAGAAGAAAAAACTAGAAAAAATGAAAATGGGGATGATATTTTAATGGAGCATTACCACTTGGTAGTTTCAAATAAAACGCCAACTGGTAAAGAATTTAAAATTAACTATAAAAAATCTTTGATGAATAACTATGTAGAAAATTATTCACTAAAAGAAACAAGGGAAAAGTTAGGGATTAAAACCTTTTTAGAGATGAAAGAACAAAAAATTGATAAATTAAAAAACTTTCATCAAGAGAAGTTAAAATCAATAATTGTAAAAGATGAAATATCAACTTTGCACCAATTATCAAAAACTATTTTTAAAAATAAAAATGAAACTATGAACCTTTCAAGACTTCAAAAACACTATATTCTTGCACAGAGGGAAAATATATTTAAAGAGATGTCTTCACTTAATAGTTCAATTAAAGACTCAAATGAACACTTAAAAACAATTAGTGAGAGTGTAAAAAATTTATCAAAAATAAAAAGTGTTTTAAGTAATCAATTTTTAAGTGATTTAACTTCATATCAACAAAGAAGTGTAAATGAATTAAATGATTTTTCTTTATATACAAAATACGAACATAGTTTTTTCAAAAAAATACAACAACAAAAATTAAAAGATAAAGTAATTACACAAGAGGATTTTTTAACTTCAATTTCTAGAAATAAGAGTTATTGGAAAGAAGAAGAGATTTTAAAAAGAAGACACATAGAATACGAAATTAAGGACAGACAACTGAAATTTCAAAAAAAAATCAAAAGTATTGAAACTGAGTTACTATCTCTATTTTATAGCAAAGACAAACACCAAGAAATCAAAGATTATTTATATTTAAAGTTAAATATACAAAAGTATCTAAGTAAAAAAAACAATCTACATTTAAAAACAACAGATGAAATTTTTTCAAAAAAACTCGACCTTTATAACAATTTTATTCAATTCATAAATGAAAGTGTTAAATACAGAAAACAGTCACTAAACTATAAAAACAATGATTTTCAAAACAATATAGATTTATAAAAATTATCTATATTTTTTATAATAAAAACCAAAAGAGGAGCATTAAATGGTAAAAAAAGAAACAAAAGAAGTTCTAAATATTGAAAAAGAGTTAGAAGAGTTGATTTCAAAGTTAGATTACAAAGAAACAGAAAACATAGTTAAAGAGTTTTATAAATCAGTCGCAAAATTTAATAATTACTCATTTAATAATATATGGTTATTAATCACACAAGCTAAACAAAGAGGAATTAATCTATCTTATGTGGCAAGTTTTAAAGATTGGTCACAAATGGATGTTATGGTTAATAAGGGTCGAAAAGCTTTAAATATTTTCGCTCCAAAACAAAACTATGAGATTAAAAGAGATGAAGAGAATAAACCAATTTTAATTGATGGAAAATATCAATATGTCCTAGATGAAAATAATCAAAAGATTAAAACCTCTGTATCATTTTTATTAGTTCCCGTTTTCGATGCAAGTCAAACAAACGCATTAGAAACTGGAAAAATAAAAACTCTAACATATAGAAATCAAGAAGAAACTATTTCAAATGAGATGTTAAATGATTTATACAAAGAGGTTCAAGATAAATACAATATCAAAATTGAAGAAAAGAAATTAGAACCAAATCTAGGAGGTTATTATCAAAAGAATAAAAATCTTATAGTTATAAATAACCATAATCTAAAATCAACAAATTCAAAAGTTGGCACCCTATTTCACGAGTTAGGACATCATCTATTACACGGACAAGATAACTACAAAGATATACATTTAGATACTGGACAAAAAGAGGGAGAACGAGAAAGCGTTTCTTATATCATCTCAAAATTCCTTGATATTGAACAAAAATCAGAACTTTATTTAAAATCTTGGGATAGAAATGCTTCAAATATGAAAGAGCATCTAGAGAGTATTGTTAGAGCCTCTAAAGAGATTTTTAAAACTATTGATTTTAAGGAGATTTTTGAGAAAGAATTTAAAAGACAAGAATTAGCAAAGGTCTATTTAGACACTATGATTGAGGATAAATCTGTATCTATTAAATCAGAGCAAAATCTAAGTTTATAGACTTTGATTTTCGTTAAATTTATCTATTTTTTCTGCTATATCTTTTGGAATATCAGTATTTATAAATTTATTTGATTTTATATCCTCTTTTTTTGAAGATGGTTCACTTGGATTTGATGGTGTTGGTGGTGGTGTTTTATCTTCACAAATATCAAATCCATTTCTCAAAGAATAAGATTTAAACATTGAGATTAATTTATCATTTATATCACTTGGTTCAAGAATTCTTACATATTGTAAAGTATGTAAAACAGTGCTAATAATCATTTCTTCTCTATCATTTGCAACTATGTAAAATTTATTAATACTATTTGATATTTCATATTTAGACAAGTATTCATATTTACTTCTAAATTCATTAAGTTTTACTTCTGTGTCATAAACCACCATATTCTTTAATGGTTTAATTCTGAAGTATTCGTGTATTAAACTATCGCCCTCTAATATTACATCTGTAAATTGTTCTTGCTCTTGGATAATTCCGATATTTTGATTAATTGATAAATTTGTTGTTGGCATTTCAAATTCATTTGATTTTGTTGTTTTAGATTTTTGAGCAGAATTTGTAGATACTGATATATCATCTTCTATAACGATATAATCAAGAACTAATTTTGTATTCTCATTTGTATCTAAATCATAACATTCAAGAACTTTTCCACTCTCTTTAATATTTATTTTTATAGGAATAATAGACATTTCTTTTTCTTCAATCGCTGATTTATAAATTATATCAATAGAAATTTTAGGTTCATTTTTCTTTTCTTTAATGATATTGTCTAATATTATTTCATCTAATTTAGCTTCAACACTAAAAAATTTATTATGTTCGTGAGATGGCATTATTACATCATCAATTAAATTAGACATTTTTTTGAAAAATTGTTTGATATTAAAAGTTTTTATATTCCCATTTTTAATATAACTCATTATTAATGAACTTATATGTAATAAACTTCCCTCAAAAATTGGATGATTACTTTGGTTACTCCAATAATCCAAATTTAATACATATCTAACTTGATTATCTTTGACTACTCTTTTAACAATCTCATAAGATTGTAAATAATTCATAGTTTTTGTGATTTGGTGCTTTAGTGTAGTTCCAATTACAATATCTTCATTTTTATAAAACTCACTAACTGGATAACCTATTTTATCAATATCCTCATCTGCATTTTCAATTAGGGTATTTAATATTTCTTGAAAAACAATATTTAAATCTGTTGGTTCAATAGTATATTCATACCCTTTGATAGCATTAAATCTTCTTTCTAATATGTTTTCAAATTTATATTTATACTTTTTTTTATCAAGATTCTTATCTTTGATGATTTTTTCAATTTCTGTTTCTAAATCAAACCAATCAATATCATCATATTTGGGAGAACTATTTTTATTTATTACAAGTTTATATTCTTTTTGCTCATTTTTTTTAGAAATAGTTTCAATTATCTCAACGCAAAAAACATCTTTTATAAAATTTAATAAAGATTTATCATTATAAATATCACTTAATTCCTTACCTTTTTCTAATCTTTTTAAATTTGTTTCTAATTTTTTCAAATCTACTTCTATCTCATTTAATTCTTCATTACTCATAAGAACTCCTTAAAATCAACATCTTACAAAATTAAAACTAACTATCTACTTATAAGAAACCTCTCTTGTAATCATTTCAAATATTTAAGAAAAAGAGAGGGTATTCACAATGAAAAGTATTATGTTTTTCATCTTATCAGGGCAAGTTGTTTTAAATCTTATAACAAAAGGATTTAAAACTTTTCAAAAAGAATGTGACTTAAAAATAGATACTACTATAAAAAATAACATAGATAAGACGAGATTGTCACTAACTATGTATATTAATAAATGTCTTATCAAATATTCTCAAGATAAAGATTTATTAGATAATGTTCTTTCAATGACGGATAATGAATTAAAAAATTTTATTAGTTCAAATAGAAATATTGTTAATTACACACTATTACAAATTAAAAGATTATCTTTCTTCCCTTGGGCAGGTGGGAAATTAAAAAATGAAGATATTCAATCAAAAGCTTTAGAAAATATTGATTTAAAAAATAAAAATAAATATGCAGAACCATTTTTAGGTGGAGGGGGTTCTGTTATTAATTCTTTAGGAAAACTTTTAGAAAGTGGTATTAAAGATATTGTTTTAAGTGATGTAAATTCATCATTAATAAATACATATAGAAAAGTTCAAAAAAATCCTTTTGCTGTTCAAAAACACTTAGCTTCAATAGATTTAGAATATTTCAGATTTAGTAATTTTACTTCTTACTATCCAACTACAAAAGAAGAAGCTGAAATGTGGTTTAAAAGAATTCACAATGAATTTACAGAATTGGAATTATCTAAAAAAATGAATTCAAGAAGAGCTTCATTATTTTTATATCTAATTCACAACTCTCAAGGTGGAATGTTAAATTTTTGTATGAAAACAAATACAAACAAATTTACATTCTCATATGATGAAAACAAAGTTAAAAAAGTTGCATTAATAATAAATAAAGTTGCGGTATTTAATAAAATCTTTAATTTAGGAAATATCAGATTTTTTGTTAGAAGATATGAACAAATTCTTAGAAAATTTAAAAATGACTCTAAAACAGTTGTTTTATTTGACCCTCCTTATATTAAATATGAAGAGGTTACAACTTCAAAAGATTTTACAAATTGTTCTTATAACTATGGTATCAATGATTTTAATCATAGGAAATTATTAGAAGAAATTTCTAATGGTAAATATACATTTATTTACTACAACAATCACAATCCACATTTAGAAAATTTTTCTAAAAAAGAGGATTTTAACTATATGAAAAAAAATATAGTTTATACAAATGGAACTATCGGAAAAAAATGTGTTGAAGTTATTATGTTCAAAGATAGAGTTAAAAAAGTTGTTAATTCTATGAATATTTTTAATTTTAAACCACTTGAAATAAAAAAAGTTTCTTAAATTACACCATCTGAGATGATGATGTAATATCGAAATGAAGTTATTACAAAAATTTTAAAATGAGATTTAACTCTCAAAATAATTATAAAGGATTGAAAATGAAAACAAATACAAAATTAAAAGTTGGTTTCTGGTTTGGTTTAAATAAACCTAAAATGTGTGGAGATAATTATTTTTCTTATGAATTTAATGAAAATAATTTAATTGAACAATATAAGAATTTTGAATTATCGTATGAAAAATTTAAAATTAGAAATACAAATCCTATTGTTCCATATAAAAACACTTTACAAGAAGAAGAATGTATTTTTATATATGAAAATGAAAAAATTGTTGAAACTAATTTTATGGAATTATTTCTAATAGTTGAAGAACTTAAAAAAATAGAAATGAGAATTAATGACCTAAATAAAAGTATAGAAAAAGATATTTATAATCTTAATACTTTTATGGAAAATATATCTGAAAATAATATGAACACTGTTTCAATTAAACAGATATTTAGTCAAGATGAAATAAAAATAATCGAATCTTTATATAAAAAAAGTTCTAATGAGAGGGATTTAAGAGATAAATTAAAAACTTATTTCAAAACAATTAGACATTCCCTTAACAAAAGAGGTTTTGATTATAATTATTTATCATTGGTTTTATCTTATTCTATTATGAAAAATATTTAATAAAATTTATCTATCTACTTTTAAGAAACCTCTAATTCTATACTTCTCTTATCAAAACAAAGAGGAGTATAAAATGAATGTTAATTTTGAAACACTATCCCAAATACCTGACATCTACCGATTACTTTTACAACTAAATGAAAAAATAGAAAATAGAGTTGAGAAAAAATGGTTATCTACAACTGAAACAGCTAACTATTTAGGTTATTCAAAAGACTCTATTGATTTTATGGTTAAAAAAGGTGAGTTTATACTAAACATTCATTACTTCCAAAGAGAAAGAAAAAGAATGTTTGATAAACAAGCTCTTGATAAATGGGTTATGGGAATTACTTCTGATAATGACTCTGTAAAAAATAAAATTGATGCAACTATTGAGGGAATAATCTCTTCTATGGTTGCATAGATTTATAAGTTGTTTTTAGCTTCAAATGAATTATAATTACTGCGTATTTATGGTTGATTTGTGGTTATTTTAACTACAAAGGAAACGAAATTGAATTTATATGTAAAAATATCAAACACAAAAGGTGGGAAAAAAGAAACTCTATGGATTAGTTTCACTCATAATGGAATTAGATATAGAAAACCTTTGAACCTTGACAATACACCTGCTAATAGAAAATTAGCAGAAAAAACAATAATACCTACTTTACACTATAAAATTATAAGTGGGGAGTTCTTTAAAAATATAATGCCAACAGTTGATGAGTGTATGAAAAAATCTTTTGAACTTCAAAGTTCAAATAGAAAAACATTTACACAAAATGACTATAAAAGTAAATATGAGAAACATTTAAAACCTATTTTTGGAAATAAAAAGATTGACACGATAAAAGGGACTGACATAACTTTATGGCAGAACAAAATGATTGAACAAGGTTATGCCATTAAAACTATAAAAGGGGTTAGAGGTATACTTTCAACAATGTTTGAAGACGCAATGAGAGATGAAATTGTTTCAAAAAATCCAATTAGACTAGCAAGTCAATTATCAACTAGAAATAGAGTTAAAGATGTTGAAGATATTGAACCTTTTACAATGGAACAAATTCAAAAGTTAATTTCTAATTGTGAAAATGAACAAATGAAAAACTTTTATATGTTTTTATTTACAACAGGAGTAAGAGGTGGAGAAGCAATAGGTTTAGAATGGAAAAATGTAGATTTTTTTAATAAAACTATTGAAATTAAATCACAAGTTG
>Ga0172377_10004081_pt1 | contig 15014 bp, 19 predicted proteins | sample Pumphouse3metaG_FD_119749 | JGI IMG/M metagenome (GOLD analysis project Ga0172377, IMG submission 119749) | Leachate microbial communities from a municipal landfill in Southern Ontario, Canada - Pumphouse #3 metaG | ecosystem: Engineered > Solid waste > Landfill > Unclassified | place: Canada... | reverse complement strand
CCATCATTAGTTAAAATAAGTAGTCCGGTTGTATCATAATCAAGTCTTCCAACTGGATATATTCTTTTATCAGTATCTATTAAATCAACAACAGTCTTTCTTCCTTTATCATCAGAACTTGAAGTGATAACTCCTCTTGGTTTATTAAGAAGATAATAAACCTTATCTTCTTTTTTAAGAGTTATTCCTTTAATTGTAATATCATCACTTGCCGATGCTTTAGTCCCTAGCTTAGTAACTTTTTTACCATTAACATAAACAACACCAGATTTAATTAATTCTTCAGCTTTTCTTCTAGATGTATATCCAGATTCAGCAATAATTTTTTGTAAACGTTCCATATCAATCCCTCTATTTAATTGTACTAAATTTTTAATATAAAATCTATTAAAATAGTAAATATACAAGTAAAAAGGAAGCAATTATTCCACATAAATCAGAAAAGAGTCCAACTGATAAAGCATATCTATTTTTAGTAATACCAATACTTCCGTAGTAAAGAGCAATTACATATAAAGTTGTATCTGATGATCCCTGAATAACACTAGCAAGTAAGCCCATTGTTGAATCAGGTCCATAAATATCAAATATATTTACCATAATTGCTAGTGTACTGGTACCTGATATACTTCTTAAGAATGTCATTGGTAAAATATCTGCTGCTAAATTTATTTTATGAAGAAATGGTTCTAAAAATAAAAACATATCACTAATGATATTACTTTTAATTAAAATATTAATTGCAAAAATCATAGCAACTATATTAGGTATTATTTTAAAAGTGGTAATTAATCCTTCTTTAGCACCTACTAAAAATTCATCATATATGTTTACTTTTTTTTTAAACCCATACATAATTATATATAATACTAAAAGTGGTAATAAAATAAAACTAAGTGTTGTCATTTTTCCTCCTGATAAAATAATCAAGAGTAAGACCACCAATACCAGCAGATAAAGTTGCTATTATGCAGGCCGGAATAACAATTGTTGGATTAAGGCTACCATAGGTAAGCCTTAAAGAAATAATTGTTGTCGGAATAATTGTAACACCACCAGTGTTTAAAACTAAGAATGTAATCATTGAGCTAGTTGCTCTTTTTTTATCAGGATTAAGTTCTTGAAGTTTAGCCATTGCTTTTAAACCAAAAGGAGTTGCAGCTGAGCCAAGGCCAGCCATATTAACGGCAATATTACTAGCGATATAACCTATTGATTCATGATTCTTTGGTATTTTAGGAAATAGTTTAGATAAAAGAGGCGTCATTAATTTAGCAATTTTTTTAATTAAACCACTTGCTTCAGCTATTCTCATAAGACCCATCCATATAACAAGAAGTGGGGTCATATCTTTTATTAAATTAAAAGCGGTATTCCCACTTTCAATTATTTCGTTATTAATAACTACTATATTACCAGTAATTAGGCCATAAATAATACCTATTATAATAAAGGCTCCCCAAATAATATTAACCACTTAATCCCAGCTTTCTAAAAAGTTTTTGAAAAAAATTTAATTTTTCGGGTTTTTGTTCTTCTAGATATATTTTTTCTGTTTGATAAACTTTTCCATTTAATTTAAGTTCGACCTCACCGATAATATTGGTAATATTTTCATCATAATAATTAATAGTAATTTCTAGTTTTTTATATTCAGCTTTTGTTAAAGTCATTTTTAAATCATTTTTAATAAATGTATTATTATATTTAGTTTTTATATTTCCTTTTTTTACTATTGTATAATTCTTATAATCAGCAAAATATTTATTATATAAATTTTCATGATTTTGGAAGTCATTACTATCTTTAAATGTTACTATTGTTAAATTAATATTATCTTTTGAAGCATTAGTAACTAAAGTTCTTTTAGCAAGTTCAGTAAAACCTGTTTTACCACCAGTACAGTACTGATAAGTATTTAAAAGTCTATTTTTATTATTCCAAATATATGTTTTATAATTAGTTTTAACTATATGTTTTTTAGTACTTGTTATCTTTTGATAAATTTTATTGTTAATAGCATAGCTTGATAATAGTCCCATATCATAAACACTAGATTTATTTCCATCTTTATTATTTTCTTCAAGTCCATGGTTATTTAAAAAGAAAGTGTTTTTCATATTAAGTGATTTTGCAGTATCATTCATAAGACTTGCAAAGCCCTCCATCGAACCACCAACATGATAAGCTAGCGCAATAGAGGCATCATTTCCGCTTCTAAGCATTAAACCATAAAGTAGATCTTCAACGCTTATTTTTTCACCTACTTCAATATAAATACCGCTACCATAACTTTTTAAAACTTCATTTCCTATTTTTATTTCTTCTTTTAAACTCCCATTATTTATAACAACCATTGCGGTCATTATTTTAGTAGTTGAAGCAATTAAATAAGGAGCATGAATATTATTTCCTTCTAATACTCTAATATTATCTGTATCCATGACAATATAAGCAGAGGCACTTATAGCATCAACTTTAATAGGTAAAATTAAAAGAAGTAACAGGATTATTTTTTTCATAAAATCACATTTAATATTATGTATAAACTTTAAAAAAATGAAATTTAGAATTAATAGTTACTTAAATTTAGTTATTTGACTTAATCTTATTTCTAATTCATTAAAATCATCATTAGAACAAGTTTCAAAAGTTTTATTCAACAGTTCTTCTGATAAATTTAATTTATTAATAATTTCCTTGCTTTTGTTTTTGGTTAAATTATAACCCCTAAGACTATAAAACTTTATTAAAGTTATTAAAACAGATTTTACTCTTGGTTGAGATTAAAACTACTAGGAAAAATTTCTAAATACTTTGTAGTCTGAAAAAAACAATTTGTTAGAATAGACAGTTTATTGTTCTGTTTCTTTAAGATTCCATCCACATATTTATTTCCTACTATCATATATAACTCATTAAATTCACACTTTAACAATTTATTTATAAAAGGTTCAATAATCCTATATGGTAATGATGTAATAATTTTATCACATTTGGGAATATAGCAATTAAGGACATTGCCAAAAACCAATTCAGTATTTTTATGTTGCCTTGCTATTTCTTCAAGTTGAGTTGTTAATCTTTGATCAAGCTCTATACAAGTTACTTTCTTTGCTTTTTGGGCAATTAAATTAGTTAAAATGCCTAAACAAAGCAAATACTGCAACAATTTCATCTTTATTTGTTAACAAGTAAAGATTTTTTTCTTCTATATCCTCTTTAAACATTTCATAAGGATAATACTCATTCCAAATATTAATATTATCAGCATTCGTCTTTGCAATAATTTTGTGATACTTATATTTTATTAAATAAAGTGTTAATAAATTCAAAGAGTAAATTCCAACTACAAAAACATAAAAATAAACTAGTTGCCAAAAACGGTCCAAAAGGTAGCGTTCCATCACTGTTTTTAATTGAGATATATACTGCATAGGGAAAAGCTAAAAAAGCAGCAATTATTATGTAAAATATACCAATTGGAATACCTAAAACCATTCCAGCAATAAATGATAACTTTATATCTCCACCGCCTAAAGACTCTTTTTTAAATAAGAAGTTTCCTAAAAGCATTAATAAATACATCATTAAAAATATTACTAAACCATTTCCTAAACTTTGTAAAGAATATATTAAACCTTTATAAATAATATTAACTAATAAAATTAGTACCCCACTTGCTACTAGCATTTCATCTAAAATAATCATATGTTTAGTATCTGTTATAAGTATTAAGACTACCAAACTAGATAAAATTATTGCTAAATAAAAATCATACCCTATTCCAAATAAGTTATAGCTAATTAAGAAAAGTATCCCAGTTAAAAGCTCCATAGATGGGTACATAAAAGATATTTTTTGATGACAATTTTTGCATTTGCCTCTTAAGAAAAGATAAGAAATAACAGGGATATTTTCATACCATACTAAAGTATGATTACATTTAAGGCAATGACTACGAGGAAAGAGTATTGATTCTTTTCTTAAAAGTCTGATTCCGACTACATTATAAAAAGATCCTAGTAAAAGACCTAGTATAAATATAAATACTCCCATAATACCTCCCTATTTTATTTTAGAATATAATTCAAACATTGGTAATATTACTGCCATAACAATTCCTCCAACAACGACAGCTAAAAATATTATCATTGCCGGTTCAATAAAACTTTTCATACTATTAATAATACTCTTATGACTCCCTTGATAATAACTAGCAACTCTAGCCATCATGTCTGCAAGTTCTCCAGTTGATTCTCCTGTAACTATCATGTAATATGCTACATCTGGGACAGCCCAGTGATTTTTAAATGAATCACTAATTTTATCACCCTTAGCAATATTATCTATTGTCTTAATCATTATTTCTTTATATATTTCATTATTAGTAATATTAGTAAGTAAACTAATACTTTCAGTTATAAATACTTGACTTTTTAAAAGTGAAGAGAATGTTTTAGCAAAAATACTCATCTCTTTATATATAATAATCTTACCAATTAAAGGTAATTTCATTAAAACTTTTTGCAACATATATCTAAAAGCTTTAATTTTTTTATAAAAAATCATTATAATTACACTAAAAATAAACATAATTAATAATATATAAGTTATATTAGAAGTTAAAAAATCACTTGAATTAATAATTAATAAAGTAAATGGATTAATTTCAGCACCAGCTGATTCATAAACTCCTTCAAACTTTGGAATAACAAAAATTAAGATAAAAACAACAACTGCTATTGAAAACACCATTATTATTGTAGGATAACTCATCGCACTAATCATTTGTTTTCTAGTTTGTTCTACTTCTTCATAATAATTAGCCATTTCATCTAAAGTTTCCTCAAGTTCACCTGTTGCCTCTGCTGCTCTAATCATATTAATTAAAAGCTGAGGAAAAACATTATGTTGTTTTTCTAGAGCCGAAGAAAAAGCTTCACCTAGAGTTAGATTATAAATAATTGAATCAAAAATCCTTTTCTTACTAGCCTCTTTACTCATCTGTTTACTTAGAATTCGCATTGAATCCGTTAAAGGAATACCTGACTTAATATAAGTAGATAATTGAGTAAGCCAAAATATTAAATCTTTATTTTTAAATTTACCGGAATTAAAAGATGTCGGTCCATATAAAAATTCAATCATTTTGGAAGTTTCTATTTTTAATACTCGATAGTTTTCATTTTCTAAATAAGTATAAACTTCTACTTTAGAATAGGCAATAAAGGTATTAACTTCTTTTTTTCCATCGCTATTAATCGCAGTATATCTATATGTAAGCGGTTTATCACTTCTACTTACATCATCTTGAAGTGAGCTAATTAAAAAAGTTCTTTCTCTTTCTTCTTTTTCTTTTTTCTTTTTAACAAAAAATAAATTATTATAAAAATTAGTGAATTTTGATTCCTTTGGTGGTAGCTTTTCTTCAACCTCTTCATCTTGCTCTTCATCAATTTTTAAACTTACTGATTCATTAGGGGCAATATCTTCAATATTAAGTTTTCTATTTTCCTGTTTTTGATATATTTTAAATATATTATCACCTATAATTTTAAAGAATATTCTAAAAGGAGATATTATACCATATGAAACATAGTAACAACCTAAAAAGAAATACATTAATATTAAAAAAGGAAGCTTTAAAATAGTTATAAAGATTTTGTTTATTTTCTTCATTTAGCTTCCCTCTTTCGTATTCTAAAATAATTGTATCAAAATCCTAGTCTAAAGTCTAGAACTTCTAATAACCAGATTTTGTAAAAATAATGGGCCTAAATATTTCAATTATAAATCGCTGTTTATAAATTCTTCATAACTGCCTATTTCTTTAAAGTTCAAATAATACTCGCCATCTCTTTTTTTAAATAAAACGGAATCAATTCCTACTCACTGTCGTAGTACTTTATGTAATGCTCGCCATGCTCTAAGACCCCGGGGGAACCTACTATGAAGAGTATCGACTTCCGCTTATCGTATTAACGAGGCTCAATTACTTCACACTTTCGTATTACGGCTCGCATTCTTTCTTGCCTATGCTTAAACCTTATCTCACGACTTCGGCTCCAAGGCTAGATACTGACGTTTGGCTACTCTTTTGCTTTTTTTATTTGATCTAAATTTTTCATGTTATACCTTAATTATTTCTTCGTTCAATTTATACTTTCTTCCCTTGTTCTCACCAATAGGAATTAATACATTTAATTTCATAAACTTGCCAAAATATTTTCTTATATTTACTTTACTTTTATTTAAAAGAGTAACTGCTGCATCAGAATCTATAAACTCATTTTTACTAAAATGAATAACTAAAGCACTTAGTACTTCTTTTTCAGTTTTAGTTAGTTCTTTTAAATATTCTTCTTTAATCTTAATTAACGAATTATTTGTATCAAACTTTTCTATAGTTTGAAGTATCATATCTAACATAAATTCTATAAATACTGTTGAACTAGCATCTTTTTCTGCTTTACTTAATGCATCATAATATGCTTTTTGATTTTCATATACTAATGTTTCGATTGGTAAATATTCAAATATATTATTATACTTACAAAGAATTAATGATTGCCATAGCCTTCCTATTCTTCCATTACCATCATTAAATGGGTGAATGAATTCTATTTCAAAGTGAATAACTGATGATTTAATTAATGGATTTAAATCACTATCTTTAGCCCAATTAAATAAGTCTTCTATTAGTTTTGGAACATATTCTGGTCTTGCTCCCATATGGATTACTTCTTTTCCATTAAATACTCCAACATCACCACTTCTAAACTTACCACTTTCACTTATTAAATCAGTTGTTAAAACTTTATGAGCATTTAAAAATGATTCTATTTTATATGGGTCATAATTGATAATATTCGTATATGCTTCATAAGCATTCTTAACTTCATTAATTTCATTTTGAGGAGCTAAAACTGTTTTACCATTTATAATACTAATAACTTCTTCTTCACTTAAACTATTAGCTTCAATAGCGCATGATGAATTAACTGATTTAATCTTACTCGACTTTCTTAAAAATAAATCTTTTTTTCGATCAACATTTATTTCTAAACGAGTTAGTTTTTCAGTTATAGTTGTTACTAAATTTAAAATGTTCTCATTTATTTCAAATGGTGGTTTATTCATAATCATCTAATCCTTTCAAGCTATAAGTATTATACTACCTATCAAATAAAGTATCAATATAAGTATCGATAAAAGTATTGAAATTTTTAACTTGAATTGCATTTTTTTTAATTATGTCTTGACAATCATCACTAATTTTTAATATAAGCTTTAGTTTCATAGTAAATCAGTATATAATATTTATAAAGGAGTAACGATTATAGAAATTAAAAATATTGATAATTATTTTTCTTATGAGATATTAAGAAGAGGCTACGATTATTTAAAAAGGGAAAAGTCATTAGTATTAATAAACTCGAAAATACTTATGTTGCAAAAGTTAAAGGTACTGAAAATTATGAAGTCATAATAAATCTTGATACTAATATTGTACATAATCTTTATTCCTTCCTTAAAACCCAACTTTGTCTCTTACAAATCTATCATTATCTATAACTTTTGAAGTTATAGATTTCTTTTAATTCTTCTATTATCTCGTAAACTACTGGACATACTTCAGCATTACTTATTAGGAATACATTTAGCTGTATATTCTCCATATTTTTTTGTTAAATATTTACTAATTAATTCTTCATTAGATATTTTTAAACAACTTGCTATTTTATCTAATTCATCTTCAGTTATAATGCAGTTAAGTTCTTTACAACAATTCCTACATTTTGAGCATTCATCAATTGCCATTCCCATATCATAATATTTATAATAACTCAAACAAAATAAGACGAAATAAATGAGTCATTAAAATTCATTTTCTATCTTGGTTAAAACAGTGCCACCAACTCATTTCCTTTATAGTATCAGTAATATATTCTATATCTCTTGGTGAATAAGAGAAATCTCTTATATATCTTTCATAATCTCCAATCATTATAATATCAATCATATCTTTATCATATAGTTCTTTTTCTTGATCTTTAAATTCAAATAAATTTGCTTCAGAAATAAAATTAGCAATATCAGTCGCAAAATGTTTTTTTTATAAATATTTATCTATTCAACCTATTTATATTTACACATATAATTAAATAGGTGGTTCTTATGAATAATGCTAGTAATTTTTCTTTTATAGGTATTTTATCTGGTCTTAATAAAACCTTAGGTGTTGCTAAAGAGGTAATACCTTTAATTCAGCAAACAAAACCGCTTATTAATAACGTCAGAACTGCGTATTCTTTAATTAAAGATGTTAACTTGCAAAAGACTTTGCCGGAAGTAATACCTAAAAAAGAAGTTGAAAAAACTATTGTTAAATCAAGCAATAGTCCTCAGTTCTTTGTATAAAACTCTACTAAATTTAAAAATTCTCTTTTTCGGAAGTTTAGTTCTGTTTCAGTTTTAGCCTCAAATCTTAAAGTAATATAAGAACTAGTATTACTTCCTCTTATAAGAGCAAAGCCATCTTCATAATTAACTCTTACTCCATCAATTGTTAAAACATCACTATACTTATTAAGCGCATATTCTTTTATTTTATCAACTATTAACCACTTATCTTCTTCAGTAGTATTAACTTTTATTTCTGGAGTACTATAATATTTTTCAAAATGTTCATATAAATCAGAGCATTTTTTATTTGTTTCATTTAAGATGTTAAGTAGTCTAATACTTGCATATATTCCATCATCATAACCATCAAAGTCATCTCTGAAAAAAACATGACCAGAGTACTCTCCTCCAAGAAAAGCATTTCTATTGATCATTTCATTCTCAATATAGGCAGAGCCATTTTTAATCATAATAGCTTCGCCACCTATTTTATTTATTTCCTTAGCAAGACCTTTAGAACACTTTACATCAATTAAGACTTTTTTATTTTCAAGTTTGGGTATAATATTATCAGCATATATACCAATTAATGTATCTGTTGAAACAATACTTCCATTGTTATCAATAACTCCTAAACGATCTCCGTCCCCATCAAAAGCAAGACCTAAATCCGCTTTTTTTTCTTTAACAACTTTAATAAGTTCTTCTAAGTTCACGGGATCATTTGGATCTGGATTATGGACTGGAAATGTACCATCACTTTCACTATTTAAATAAACAACATTATTAAATAACCGATTAAAGATATCTTTAATAACAATTGATGGAGTCCCACTACCTGCATCAATAACAATGTTTAAATTAGAATTTACTTTAGCTTTATTTATTAACATATTAATATATTCTTTTTGTAAATTATTAAAATTTTTGGCACCCAATCCTTCACTATACTCACCCTTTTTTATTAAATCATAAAAAATATTAAGCTCATTATGTTCAAGATGAGAAAAATTTTTACCAAATATTTTAAATCCATTGTGATTTGGCGGATTATGACTTGCAGTAATCATAATGCCATATGTTACATTTAAGTACCTAGCTGAGAAGTTAAACATTGGCGTAGTACAAAGTCCAATATCAACAACATTAATACCAGTACTAATTATCCCTTCAATAAGTTTTTGATTAAGTGATAAACTACTTAATCGATTATCATGACCAATTAAACAGGTAGCTTCCTCTTTGTTTAAAATATAAGTTCCGAAAGCTTTTCCAATAATAATACTTAAGTCTTCATTTATTTGATTAGGATATTCTCCTCTAATATCATTTTCTCTTAAAACTGTATAATCCATTAATCATCACCTTATAATCATTATATAACATTAAACTATTAATTAATGTTTATTTTAGAAGTTATTTTAAACTTTACATTTTAATCATTTTTTTAAGGCTTTATAATACTATTAATTATGGTGAGATAATGAAAAATGATTTAAGTGTATATCACAGTGATATGCCCTATCCGGAGATTAAAGTTTCGAGGCCTAATCTTGATTATGCTAATTTATTAATGGCTGATTATGCTGGTTTTATAAGTGAACTGAGCGCGATAAATCAGTATTACTATCATTATATAGTACTTAATGATGTCGATGCAGAAATAGCTAATATGCTAAAAAATATTTCTTATGTAGAAATAAGACATTTTGATACTTTAGCTAAAGTTATTCTATTACTAGGAGGAGACCCAATTCTTTTTGCTGATGCAAATTATTGGAATGGAGATTATATTTATTATGGTGATAACATTCTTTCTAGGTTAGAAGTAGATCTTCAAGTAGAATTAGATGCAATTGAAAATTATCAAAAAAAGATTGAACTTATTGATGATCCATATGTTAAGAATATTTTAAGAAGAATTATTTTAGATGAAGAAGTTCATGTTAGGTTATTTAAAAAAGCTATTGAAAAAGTTAATCTTATGCAAAATCCGCCTATAACTTTAACTGATATAATTAAAGGAACATTTCCTTAAAATTAAAAAGAGATAATCCTCTTTTTTTATACATCTTCTAAAATTAAAGATTTAGATTCTTTCATATCTTTAGGAATTGCAATATCCATATAATGAAGTATAGTTGGAGCAACATTAGTTAGCTCACCTTTTTCTTTTAATACTAAATGTTTATCTAAGATAATAAATGGAACTGGAGATAATGAGTGAGTAGTAACTATATTATTTGCATCATCCAGCATTAAATCAGCATTCCCATGATCAGATAAAATAATTGCTTTATAAAAGTTATCCTCAGCTGCGGTTATTAATTTTTTAAGTTCAGCATCTAATCCTTCTAATGCATTTATAGTTGCATCTAAATTACCAGTATGCCCGACCATATCAGGATTAGCATAATTTACTAAGATAAAATCATAGTCTTTTTCTAAACATTTAATCGTTTCTTTAGTAACATCTTCAGTGCTCATCATTGGAGTTTGATCATATGTACTAACCTTAGGACTTGGGACTAAGATATTAATTGTTCCTTTAAATTTAGGATTTTTCTCAGAGTTGAAAAATTTAGTAACATGCGAATATTTTTCGGTTTCAGCAATTCTAGCTTGAGTAAGACCAAGGTCAGAAAAATATTCCCCAATTGGATATAAATTTTCTTCATCATATTCAAATAAAGCCTTAGTATTTTTCACATCTTCTTGTTCAAATAAATTATATACTTTAAAATTATTAATTATTTTATTTTGGAAACCAGTAAATTTTGGATTAGTAAAAGCATTTAAAATCTGTCTTGCTCTATCTTGTCTAAAGTTAAGCCATAAAAGGGCATCATGCTCATTAAAGGAAGTAAATTCAGGTAATCTCAAAGGTGGCATATGCTCATCATAAATATTTTTTAAATAACAGTTATTGATTGCGGTTTCTAAATTAATTATATTTAAACCCGATGTTCCCATTAATAAATTATAATAAACTCCAGTCCGATTATATTTATTATCTCGATCCATTGCATAATATCGCCCACAAACTGATGCAATAACTCCTAAGTTATTTTCTGCAAAGACAGCCTTTAATTTATTAATATATTTTAAAGAAGATGTTCTTGAGGTGTCTCTTCCATCAGTAATAACATGAAACGCTAATTTTTTAACCCCTTTTTCTTTTAAAATAGGAATTAATTTTAAAATATAATCTAAATCACTGTGAACACCACCATCAGAAGCAAGCCCCATTAAATGGAGGCAAGAATCATTAGTGATAGTATGATTAATTAATTCATTTAAATTCTCATTATCATATATTTTTTTACTAGCTATTTCTTCTTTAACAACAGTTATTCGTTGTTTTATTTTTCTTCCTAAGCCTATTGCTCCATGTCCTACTTCACTATTACCAAACTGATTATTAGGTAAACCAACCGCCTCACCTGATGCTTCAAGCACTGAATGCGGATAATCTTCCCATAACTTATTAAAAAATTCCATTTTAGCTAGTTTAACCGCATTGCCTTTTTCTTGTTCTCTTAAACCAAATCCATCTAAGATAACCATTAATATTTTTTTCATATTATTCCTCACAATCCATAATTACTCATTTATAATAAACTCGCCATTTAAATCTAAGGCTTCTATATCGTAACAAATTTTTACTTCCCCATTAAGTTTAGTATTTGTTTCTGGGTTTATAATCACTGGTCCATTTTTTTCTTCCTCAGCTACGTAAAGCCCATATTCTAAAACAAAATCATATAAATCATAATATTTGCAACAATCTTCTTTATTAAGACAAGTATTACCAGCTGGTTTTATATCATCAATCAAATGTAATTTAGCAAACTTTAAAGTAGACTGAGTTATAACATTAGTTTTGTTTTCTAAGCTTTTCTTCTTTATCTCATATGAAACATTTGTATAACTAGGAATAGCAATAATCATTATACCAGCTAGTATTATGATTACAGTTAAAAGTTCAATCATCGTAAATCCTTTGTTCATAATCTTTTGCTCCTAGTATAATATTATCATAAAAATATTAAAAAAAGTAGATTAACTACTTTTCTTATGAAGATATTCTTACTTTAACAGTTGATACTTTAGGCACTAGTGTTACTCTAATATCATCAATAAAGACACTGACAGGCACATCATGAGTACCAATGCTATAACCACTTAAATCTATTTGAGCCTTAATTTGTGATTGTTCTATTTCTCCTAACACAGAAGTTACACCTTTAGCAATAACTGTAATTGCACTGTCTGCTAAACTTTCAGCATTTACTATATAATTATTACCTAAATTTATAGATTCTACTTGAATATCAGCAAATTCTTTACTTGATTCACTGTCCATCACGACTGAAACTGTTGTATTTGTTTCGGTCATATATCTTACTCCAGCTGGTTTAGTTAAAGTAACATTAAATGTTTTATCATTGCTTAAACCATCTATATCAATAACCGCTTCAATAAATTTAAGTTCATCAATTATTTCTTTATCACCATAAACTTTAACTTTTGTAGTCGATGATATTGCACTTAATATAGCATATCCAACCGTTGGTTTTCCAGTTGTCATTATTTTAACTGGAAGCTCACTGTAATATGAATCTACAACAATCGATGCACTAACTTTAGTCGGAACCATTTCAACATTATTTATTTTATTTCCACTACTATCATACGCTACTAAGACAATTGAATCAATTATATATGTTCCTTTTTCAGTAAAATTGTAGGCTTCTAAATCAACAAGAGCTCTAACTGTTGTTACCGATTCAAGAGCCTCACTTGATCCTTTGACAATTACTTCATTACGATCAAGTTCGACACTTTTAATTGATAATTTATTATCAAGTTTATCACTATTTAATAAATCATATTTTAAAGTCTTTATCGCACTTACTTTTTCACTAATTTTAATTGTGATTGTACTTGGATCTAGTTTATAGTTAACAGACTCAACACTATGATTATATTTAAGTTTTACTTTATATTGACCAGTTGAATAACCACTTAAATCAAGTACTACTTTATGTTCTCCTAATTGTTTAGCTAAGTATAAATCACTTTTACGCCCAATTAAAGTAATATCAACGGTCTCAGGAACTCCTTCAACCACATATGCTTCTTCATTATATATAATCTCAACTGGTTGCCCAGAAATAATTTCAGCTTCTTCTGTTACTAAATTAATTGCTTTAGTATCGATAAGTAAGAAAATAATTATAGCAGAGAATAAAGATACATAAACAAGAATATTAGGTCTATTTAAAATTTTTTCAAAACGACCACTATTACTTTTAACTAGTTCACTTATTCTATATATAATTCTACTTATTGGAACTATTATTAATTTATCAATTATATTATATATTCCCTTAAAAAGATCAGAAAAAATCTTAAATATTTTATTCATCTTCTTCACCTACTTCTTCATCAGCATCGTAGAACACTTCCATCTTTGGCTTAAGTTCATCTAGTAGAAGCATTTTAAATTCTTCGAGGGTTAAATTATAGTTTAAATTACTATCTACAGCGATACTTATTTTTCCTGTTTCCTCAGATACTACGAGCGCGATTGCATCTGTTTCCTCAGCAACTCCTAAAGCAGCTCTATGTCTTGTTCCAAGTTTTTTACTAAAATTAGGGTTCATGCTCGTTTTAAACACCGCACCTGCGCAAGTTAACTTATCTCCTTGGATTATCACACCTCCATCATGAAGTGGATTAGGCGGGAAAAATATTGCTTCAAGAAGAGCTGCTGTAATATCAGCATATACTTTATTCGCTGGCTCAATATATTCTTGCAAAGAAACATTTCTTTCAATAACAATTAGAGCACCAATTCTATTCCTCTTTAAATATTCAATAGCGTTCATAATCTCATAAACTACTCTTTCCCGTTCATCAACAGTTAAAACTTTATGACGCCCCAGTAACTGACTTCTACCAATTGACTCAAGTACGGCTCTAATTTCCGGCTGAAATATAATTATTAAAGCTAGAGGTCCCCAAGAGATAACATATTCTAAAAGTAAACCAATTATATATAAATTAAGAATATTACTAAAAATTTTAATAATAACAATTATTACTACTCCTTTAAATATTAATACTAATTTAACATTTTTCCTTAAATTTTTAAGTAAATAATAAAACATAAACCAAACAATACTTATATCAATTATTTTAGTAATTATATTTCCAATTGACAACCAAGTCACTTTAAACCACTCCTTTAAATAGTATAAATATTATATCAAAAAATTAAATTAAAGTATACTTTAGTTTAACTTAAAAGCCCTCACGGTCTTTTTCCTGTTTCACAGGGGGCATAACCTACTTCCTCCACAGGCACTATTAGGCGGCAGTCGCTACCGTCTTTGGGCTACTGGCATAATATCTATCTACTTTTACGAGCCGGACTTTTTTAAGTTTGGATTTATATTCTAGTTGTCTTATTAACTCGCCCCAGGAAGCATTTGTTATCTAACTTTCTCCTCAATCATTTTTTTAATATCTAATTTTTCTACAGCTATAACTTTATTTTCTTCAGTTAGTTTTTTACTGATTTCATGTAATAAATATTT
>Ga0172377_10004080_pt1 | contig 15014 bp, 13 predicted proteins | sample Pumphouse3metaG_FD_119749 | JGI IMG/M metagenome (GOLD analysis project Ga0172377, IMG submission 119749) | Leachate microbial communities from a municipal landfill in Southern Ontario, Canada - Pumphouse #3 metaG | ecosystem: Engineered > Solid waste > Landfill > Unclassified | place: Canada... | reverse complement strand
AGAGAATGCCTGCCACGATGGGCCGCTCGGCATCCGTGCGCGTTTCGGCCTCCACCAGTGACGCCATGGTCACAATATCATGGAGGGAGTGGCCGGACGCCCTGATCTCCGCCGCTAGATCGTCCACGACGCGCGCACGGAATGTGCCGAGTTGGCGCTCCAGAAAGAACTTGGGGACGAATTCCGCGGCGTTCACGAAGTAGGTTTCGGGAAAGAGGTACCCTTCCAGCCGTCCTCCCCTCTGGGCAAGTCCTTTCTCCGCCTTGGGAAGGAAGTCGAACGTGCTGAAGTCGCAGCGCTGGAGACAATCCAAGACCGCACCGGAATCGGCCAGGCCATTCTCGGCGAGGAGCGCGTCCATCTCGGTGACCGTCCACCCTTCGGGAATCGTGAGGGACACTTCCTCCGACTTCCCCGTGCGCAAGACCTGCGCGATCTCCGCAACGCTCATGCTCGATCTCAGGAGGAATGTCCCCGCCTGCACGCCCGCTTCCGCGCCCTTGAGCTTCATGTGAAGCTTGAACGCCGTGGCCGAGCGGATCAGTCCCTTCTCCAGTAGGAGCGATCCTACCTGCGCCGCACCCATCCCCTGCTCCACCGTCACACGGACCGCCTGCGATCCGCCGACAGGCGAGAGTGAACGGTCGTACCACATGTACGCGACGATGCAGAGGCCGAGGGCGAAGAGCAGAAGCTTTTTCATGACTGAGAGCATCTTAGAGGACGAAGGACTAAGGACGAAGGACTAAGGAATTTTTTTCGTACCTCATCACACCGAAAGCAGATCCTTTCGTCTTTAGTCCTTTTCCCTTAGTCCTTATTCTTTCGCCGTTGGAAAGCCCATCTCTCCCATCACACCCTGCATCTTCTCGGCACTCACGACTTGCGCCTTCTTCAGGGCACGATTGAGGCAATCGGCGATCTCGCGACCCAGCGTTTCACGAGGCGCATCCGGAGCGATGTCGATGCTCACCACTTCCATCTCGGCCGTGACGACGACCTTCACTCCCCTCCCCTCCGCTTCGACATGGATCTTCTTCAGTTCCTTCTTCACCTTCTTCGCCTCCCGCTGCATGCGGAACATGTCTTTGATCTGAGAAAAGGATGGCATAGATCCACAGGATACAGGAAGGGAATCAAAAATCGAAAATTTCCTCGGTGCTCTTCACGGGGTATGGAGCCGCCTCTTGCGCCAGGAGTGGACAGCAAACCACGCCGTTCCCCAGAGCGGCACGAAGATAATGATCCAAATGACAACGTTCACGAGGAACTTCAGCACATCGAGGAGCGCTGCAACGGCGCCTTTCACCACAACGAGCGGACGCCACTCGTCTCGGGATTCCACTACGGGAATGGATGCCTCGTCCGTGGCGATGGTGACGACAACAGAAGACATCTTCGCGGCCTGATCAAAATACTTCTTGCGCCCGGTGAGTGACTCGATCTCGCCGCGCACGCGCTCCAGTTCACGGTGAACCGAGAGCACTTCCTCCGTCTTGCGGGCATCCTTCATGATGGCTTGGAGTTGCTTTTCGCTCACCTGCAGATTCTCGAGCCGCGCCTTGATGTCTACGTACTCCTCGGTCACATCCTCGCCGTTGATCGATTCGCTCGCAACACGCATCGCCTGCTCCCGCACGAATGCAAGGGCGGCATCGAGTTTTTCCGCCGGAATGCGGAAGGACACGGTGGCAGCGGGCGCCTCACGCTCGTCGCTCTCGATACGGGCATTCACCACAAAGCCGCCATTCTCCTGCACGTACGTTTTGAGTTTCTCCGCTGTCTGCTGCACGTCTCCCGTCACAATGGCAATGCGCGCGGAGCGGATGACGACGCGCTCATCCGCCGAAACGTCAGTCGCATGATCGGATGCGCCATCCCATTCGGCCATCGCGGGCGCACGAGCAGCATCGAGTATTTTGTACTCCTCCCGCGCGGGGGACTCGCCACCGAAGCCATAATTCTGCGAAAGGGATGACCCCGTCGACGAGGTCGGGATAAGTCCCGCCCCGATGAGCGCAGCGGCGATGAGGAATACAACCACCAGTGCGAGCACGAGCACACCGATCCAGAGCAGAATTTTTTTCATGGGACGGGAGGGAGAGAATGTGCGCGGATTGTAGCATCGGTTATCCGCATGCATATGAGACGGGCTTGACCTCCATGGGAAGAACGTCGGCATCGCTCCTCCTCAAGTGGCGAAGAGAGCACTCCCGGACCCATCCGCAAAAACTTGACACTCCGAACATTCAAGCAAAGAATTGTTCACTTCCTGCCTTCTCATCCATGATCAACGAACCGCACATCCACCAGCGCTACCTGCACATGTCCATTGCAGAGCTCCAGAGCCGTTCCCGCCAACTGGATGCAGAGAGAGAACACATGCCCGAGAAGAGGATGTCACATGGCATGAGCGTGTACCGGCGACGTCTGATGAGAGCGCTGCGCGAGAGGGACGGGGAACTGATGGCCCAACGCACACGCCACCTCCAGTCACAGGCACCGGAGCTCAACACCACGCTCTCCGCGCAGCAACTGTACGACCGCGGCATGGATCAGGGGAACCATGATGCCCTGAGAGGTCTGCGCTCACGCGGGAACGAGCTCGATGATCCGAACGAGCGCAGGGGGTACCATGACGGTTATCGGAGCACGAAAAGAATCTATTAGGAGGGGCATCTCTCATGACGTAGGAAGACCGTCTCGGACGAGGGCGGCCGTCTGCGGCAACGCCTGTTCCATAGCCGCCTTGCCCGCCTGCCAGAAGGCCTCTCCTCTGTCGAAACGGAAGAGGGAGTGGGGCATCGCAGGCTTGATGAGCATGTCGCAAACCGCCTTGCTCTTGGCAATTTCCGCATACCCTGCCTGCAAGAATTCCTGCCATCCCGCTGGGAGGAAATGTGAGAGCCCTTCGTAGGAAGGATACGTGTCCGTCGCGATGATGTGGTCAGGATGGTACGTGTCTTTGAGCGTACGCGCCGGAATGGGACCGAAATGACAGAGGTCCACGTATTCCTTGCCGTCAATTATGACAGGAGCGAACACGACAGGAATGGCGCTCGACGCCATCACGGCGTCGAGGAGATGGGTCTCGGGTGGAAACACGTGCAGCGTCACCTGCGCGATCACCTCCTTCGAAAAACCTTTCCTGAGAATACGCATCCAGTGGATAGGGCTCTGCACGCATCCCGCCACGCAGACGAAGGGAATCGTACAGTCCTTGATTCTGGCACCTCCGAAGAGTGTGCCCAAGTGATGTTCGATATTCTGTGTGAGCAGGCCTCCGTGCAGTCCTCCCTTGAGCGGACGAGTCGCGATGCCCGCGACGTTCTTCATCGACAGGGCGGCAATCGCATCATGAATGGCGGCGACCGGAATACCGAGCGCATACGCCGCACCGATGATGGCACCCATACTGCTCCCGGCGACGTAATCCGGCTTCAGTCCTTCGCGATCCAGGACTTCCAACACACCGCCATTCGCGATGCCGAGCGCCGCTCCGCCGGAGAGGACCAAGCCCCAGGACATGGTAACCATCCTCGCAAGAGACGACGTTCTCTGCAATACAGATCCTCACCAGTACCTCAGGCCTGCTGCGGCCGGAGATGATCTTCATTCAAGACACTGTACGTGCGATTCTCCGCTTCGTGAGCCTGAAATAGCGTACAATGGGTGAACGCATCAGCAACAATCCGTTCGTCCATCGTTCAGAATCCCCAGCTGCCCTTGGTGATCAGATTCTCGCCATTCTTGCGCCGCTCAAAATCCTGCCAGGATTTGAACGCCGTCACCGTGAGACCGTGGCGCGGAATCACGAAATCGAGGTGCGTATTTGCGGATGTATGCCCTTCCGTCCCCTCTTCGCCATGTTTCGAATCGCCGAACGCAATGTGCATGGTGCCCAGGCGCTTCTCCATCTCGATCGTCCCGTGTCCCTCCACGCTGTACGTCATATCGGGTTTATCTGCAGTGCGCGCACGGGAGTTCGCCCCGAAAGCGATTTCCACGCACCGCAGAACATTGTAAGGATTGCCATGCTCCTTCTCGGATTCCTCGATGAGATACTTGCGAAGTTGCTCAGCGGATTTGCCGCCATCCACGCGTACGATCTTGCCATCGTGAATGGTCAGGTGTACGAACTTGTCCACACCCTGTTCCGCCGTCACGTCATCCGGGATGACCGGGACGACGAGTACGCCATTCACATGTTCCTCATCTGGCGTGGTGAACACTTCCCCCTCCGGGAGGTTGCCCCACTTGCCGGGCCGGATCACGCCATTGAGCGGGCACCAGCGACGCTCGTCCGGCTTCATGCGCACCCAGAGGTCGGTGCCATAGGAACTGGTGATATGAAAGCCGTCGACGCCGCGGAGACGGTTGACCATCTTCGCCATGCGCTGCACCAGCTGGCCACGATCCTCCGTGAGAGCTCCACCATTCGCCAGATTCTCCAGACAGGCACCGGGGCAGTGCGCCAGACGCTGCTTCTTCTTCTCCACGTGATCCAGGAGGTCATCCCACTCCACCGGTTCGATTTCGAAGTTCGTTGCGGTCCAGATGATTTCGGCTTTTCCCATCTTCGCGAGCATCTGCTGGCGCGTTGTCTCCTCCGTGAGCGCCAACTCATCAAAGAGAACACCGTGCTCATTCAGTACCTGCTGTAACGCCGTAATGAACCGGCGATCGGTGGCTGGCGTGGAATCCGTGACGAAGAGAACATGCTGTCCGGATTCAACCTCCAGGTACTCCCGCAGCATCTTCCATGCGTTGTCTTTGCACTCTGCCCAGAGCTTTTCCGAGACACCCTTGGGGCGTTCCTCAAGGATCGTGCGCAGAGCATCCCGACGACCACTGAGCAGCCGTTCGACAGGAGATTTCTGCTGCTGACCTGCCCTCAGACGCTCGGGTGTGTGTGTTTTCATTTTCACCATGCAGACGATTCTTTTCGGTCATGTTAATATTATACATCTTTTTTACTATTATGTCAAAATGAGCAACGTGGATCAGGATCGGGCGAAATTACGCACGCATGCAAAGCGGCACATGGAGTCCATCGTCGAGAAGCTGAAGCACGACTACGAGTAATAAACGTCTGCTCCGCTGCCCGAAGATCAACGCACCATCCCGATGCGGTCCTCGATCTCCTGGTCAACGAAGACCTTCTTTCTGCCAAACTTCATGCGGCTGTACTCCTTGATGAGACCTGCGAGCTCTTCATTTCTCTGCGACTCATCCCAGATGGTGGCCATCGAGAAGGGACGAGACGGGACGTTGTTGATCGAGAGCTTCATGTAGCAGTTAAAGTTCGGGATGCCGATGACGTCCTGTTCCGAGAGATCGGGGGCGAATTCCTTGGCCATGTACTCGGCATCCTCCGCGCCGATCTTGAAACTGGAAATGGACCCGACGTTGCCGAAGACGGCGTCGCGCAGCTTGGTGTTGGCCTGTCCGTACTCCTCCGTCTTGCCGACCAATTGCCCGATGAACTGGTGCGCCATAATGAGCCCCAATTCGTACTTGCGCGCTTCGCTCAAAATCGTGGCGAACGCCTCGGTCACGAAGTTCTGGAACTCGTCCACGTACAGGTAGAAGCGGCGACGCTTCTTGCGGGAGACATCGGCGCGGGAGAGTGCGGCCATGTTCACCTTGTTCACGAAGATGAGGCCGAGCAGCTGCGCGTTCACATCGCCGATGCGCCCCTTGCTCAGGTTCACCAGCAGCACCTTGCCGCTGTCCATGATCTCGCGGATATTGAACGCACTCTTGGGCTGCCCGATGATATTACGCATCGTCGTGTTCGTGATGAAAGGACCGAACTTGGCCGAGAAGTACGGAATCATCTCCTCCTTCTCGCGCGCGCCGGTTTTGGCGATCTCGTGCTCCCAGAAGCTGCGCACGACGGGGTTCTTGCACTTGGCCACCTTGTAGCGCTGAAACTCGTCATCCACGAACAGGCGCGGCACATCGATGAGCGTCGCTCCCTCCTCCTCGTCATCCATGAGCGTTAAGCAGCCGTTGCGGAAGTAGTGCTGAATACGCGGACCGAAGATTTCGTTGCCGAAGAGCTTGATGAAGATCTCCATGGCATCGAGTGCCGCACGATCTTTCTCTTCCGGCGTTCTGGCCTCGAGCAGATTGAGTCCCATCGGCCGCTCGCTGTCGGCAGGATCGAAGAGGACGATATCCTTGGCACGCTCCTTGGGCGTGTGCGCGAGCGCGTCCTCAATCAGGTCGCCGTGCGGATCGACAATGCACACTCCCTCGCCACGCTGAATATCCTGTCGGCTCATCCACGACAGGAGCGCGGATTTTCCCGTACCGGATTTTCCGATGATGTAGTGATGACGGGTGCGATCCTCGGGATGGAAACGGATGGGCGTATCGACGGCACGGTGCTTGTTGATGCCGAGCAGAATCCCCTCTGCGGGAATATTCGGAGGAGGAGGAAGCACGCGGTAACTGATCCAATCGATATTCGGGATCTTGTTGTAGCGGCTGTCGGGAAAGTGATAGAGACCGGCAAGTTCCTTCTCCACGAGCAGGCACCGCTTGTGCCAGTATCCGTTGATGCGCCGCTGCCACAATTTATGGATAATGGGCGCATTCCATGCAAGCGGGAAGATATTCGTGAACATGCGGTGATCATCCAGATAGTTGCCGTAGATGTCCTTGAACGCGTTGAACGCGACTTGCAGGTTATTCGTGATCTCCACAGACCGGCTCCATGTCTTGGCTGCGGACGCAATGCGGATGGACGCATGGTAGAAGCTCATGCCCGCCTTCTCGCCCATGCGCTTGTAGAGTTCCTCCTCCGGCTGGATCATGCGCACGAAGGCGTCGCCGCGGTTCGCGCCGGGGGCGAACGTCTCACCCTCCGTACCGGTGGTGACGCCGCCGATGATCGAGAACAGGGCGCCCAGCAGCGGAATATGGCTGAACCAGCCTTCCTTCTTCCCCTTGAATTTTTGCGAAGCGTACTGCTTGGTGCGCGCACCCCACCGCCCCGACGTCGAAGGCATGAGCACCATCTGGATTCCCGCCGTCTCATCCTCCTGCATCTTGCTGAGCACGTTCGCGAGACCGTTCAGAGGATCATCCTGCATTTGCTCGTAGTACCGCAGCGGGAACATGAAGGGTTTGTCCGTGATCATGTTGTACGCCGTGAGCTTCGTCCCCTTGGGCCACAGCTCGGGCGTCTTGTGGAGCGTCACTTCGGCATTCGGGTAGAACGCCGTGATCTGCTTCTCGACAATGGACTGCAGCTGCGGCTGCGTCACGACGTAGAAGGTGAGCAGGCCTTTCTCAATGTACATCTCGAAACTGATCGTGATGTAACGGAAGAACCAGTAGTGGAGTTCCTGCCAGATGGTGAGGCTCTGCACTTCCCAGAGCGCCCGGTAGAGCTGCTCCATGACGGCGACCTTCTCCTTGAAGTCCTTCTCCGTGCGCTTCTCCTGATCCACCTTGGTATCGGTGCGGGGCAGCATGATCTTCATCATCACGAGGGATCGCGACTTCCAGACGGCGTAGAGGTACCGGAAATTCCACTTCACCATCTTCCACACGATGTACGCGCCGATGATGATGCCGGAATTGAGTAACGGACTGCCGATCCACCAGTAACCGAAAGCGCTCCAGGCGCCGGGTATGACGGAAACGATCGTCAGTGCGACGATCCAGAGCAGTGGCCAGAAGAAGCGATCGAGGAAGTTGGACAACGGGGTACAGGAGGACTATACAAGGATTTCCGTTTATTATAGCAGATTTCGGCACCTGACGCCGCCGACGGCAACTTGATACAAAGATAAATTATTATGAAGTATTCAATGCATCTCTGCGCTCACTGAAAGCACTCTGATGCGTTCATTGGCATCTCACGCACGCGGCCGTCGACGGTCCCCACACGGAACACGTGTGAGCCAGCCATCACGGGCGTGAATGAGAAGACCTCGCCGGGGTTCACCCAATCCTCGACGCGATCCGTAGAACCATCCGGGTAGATGATGGATCGCACGACGAACGGCCGCACGGACGTGAGCGTGACCGCCGTGCCCATCGGCGATTCGTGGGGCACCCCGCGATCGAAGCGCACATCGCGCGTGATGCGCTTCTGGTAACGACGGAGTTGCCCATTGCACGCATCGATGAGCGCGCTGTCCCCCAACCGCTCGAACCGCGCCTGCGCGATGCCCTGACTGCGGGGCGCGATGCGCGTGAAGGCCTCCAAGCTCAGATCCATGTCACGACCGTCCACGTACGGACCACGGTCATTGATGCGCACGACCACGCTCTGATCATTCTCGACGTTCGTCACCTTCACGAGCGTATTGCAGGGGAACGTGCGGTGCGCTGCCGTGAGCGCATACATGTCGAATGGTTCACCGCATGCCGTGCCCTTGCCGTGAAATTTCTCCGAGTACAGGCTGACTTCGTGCTCCTCGGAAGCAAGGAAATTGTCGAGGGATGCGGCCATGCCGAGGAGCGTATCCATGGATGGGACGGAGTCCGCGAGATTCTGCGACGCGGGAATGAACGGATACCATTCCAGCAACGCGGAAACCGTATCCGGCGTCATTGCGTCGATATCCGTCACGTTGCGGGTTCTGAGCAGCCACAACGCGGCATCCGCGTACGTCAGCAGCTCTTCGGGAAAAAACTGTTCGGTGTCATCATCAATGAGACCACGTGCTTTGGCATATGTGATCTCTTCGCTCCCCCGCTCTCCTTCGGGAACATCCGTGAACGGTTTCTCACTGGTGGGATCGGGGTCGCGACGGATGCCTTCCCAGATCATCAGAAATCCGTCACGCCGCGTGACGCCCACGCTCTGCGAAAACGCGGAGAGCGGAAGAAGACACAACATGGCAAAACACGCGAGACGACGCATGAAGACATGCTGCATGATTCACGAAAGAAGTGCAATTGACTGTCGTGGGACCTCTTCTTCACGAAGATTTCTTCCGTCCAATGATCTCCTGAATCCGTTGAATAGTGAAATTCACCGTCTTTGCGACGGGAGCACCCCGGTCCGGAATCCCCTCATATTTTTCCGGCGTTAATCGTATTTCCACTTGGACTCCCAACTGATTGCACAGAAAAGTAAAAACGTTGCTTTTCTCTTCATAATTCTGAAACACCTGACTGCAGAGCGCATAGAGTTCCAGAGCCGTATCGCGCACATTGATCAACATATCCCGTTGATCCCCCTCGCCCCTGAACAGTGTGCTGGCACGCATCGATATCTGCTCAATGATGCCTTTGAACTCATAGAGCTGTTGCTGTGTGCAGCGCTCCTCGAGCAATCGGTAGAAATCGTCTGAGAGAAAATGGGTTTCCATCATCGAAAGGATAGATCAGAGAGCCCGCCAGCCCTCGCTGCGGACAAGCAGATAGGCCTCGCGCTGCGCCTCGCCACGAAGGCTTTTGAGAGTCTGAGGCCCAATCGTCCCTGCACCGGCTCCGCCCTCCGCAGTAACGAGTTGACGGTCCAACTGATACTGCAGGACTGCTTCCTTCGTTTGTGGTCCGAAATGGCCGTTCACCTTCTCCCGCGGAAAGTATCCCCGGTCCGCCAGCAAGTGCTGCAGCAAGCTCACGGAGGGACCGCTGTCGCCCTCCGCGAGGAAGCGATCGACGGTTTTCCCCTTCTCATCCAAGAGCACTTCCACGCGATGCAGGATGAGCAGGCGATCGGCGAGATCGGCGACCAGCTTGCGGTTCCACTCTTCGGTCAGCTGCCCGCGCGTGAGCGGACCGATACGGCCCGCACCGGGATCCGTCTTGGTCCCGACGAGCTTTTCCTCCTGCTGGAATTTGAGGATGGCTGCGGCGAGCGTGTCCGTATACTTCCCGTCCGTCCGACCCTTGTAGTAACCAAGGAACCGCATGGTGCGCTGTGCCGCACGGATGACCGGCGCTTGCGCATACCGATCCACATTCCTCACAACAGGAGGATCCACGTCAGACCGTTGAACGGCCGCCGCGAGGAATGCCGCCGACCGCTCGCTCAGGTGGTCCGATGGCTCCTGAAGTCCGTAGGCCGTATTGAAACGCGCCAGAGCTTCCTGCGTCTTGTCTCCGTAGAGACCGGTGGGTGACTGGGCGAAGAACCCTGCTTTCTTGAGCGCGCGCTGCAGCATCGATACGGAGAGGCTGCGGTCACCCGCACTGACGGACACGGCGAGCAGATCCGCACTGCGGACGAGGAACGGCTCAAGCCGCTCAAGAACCGCCGGAAAACTGTCGAGCGAGAAACGTTCCTTGGGCTGAAACCCGCCCGTGTCGTACACCGTTCCACGCACGCGTCGCACACCGAAAGCCAGCGCACGCGCCAGCCCCTCCTCGCCCTCCCCCACCCAGATATCCAGACGGTGGGCACCGCCGGCAAGCTCAGTAATGGCCCCGCCGCGGTCATGGACCGTGAAGCGGCCGATGCCGGGCAGCGACACAACCGTGCCGAACGGATAACTCGCGGGTGCGGCGATCATACCGGGATAGACGGGCGTGCCGTCCGCGCCATGGGTCCCCTCACCGTTCAGAATTTTATCGGCACGGTACCCGCCCTTGACGTAGCAACACTGCCCGGGGAGCGGAGAGTAGTAGGCCGTGAGAATGAACTCCTGCTCCCGCGGAAGATTCGTACTGACTCCGGTGACCATCGCCGGTGCCACCAACGTTACCGCGGCAATGAGCCACTTGAGATGCCTCGGCAGACGCGTGGTGCGCGTTCGGTAGAGCGGTGTCGTGGTGATGTGCATTTCTGATCATTCTAGCAGGTTGAGCGGAATCTGTCCCCTTCGCCTGGTGGCTTGAATATTCCACAATCACCGAATGAAAAGAAATGTTCTCATTGCTGTTTTTTGGCTTCTAGAAGAGCTCACTGCACAATTATTTCATCTTCGAGACGTATGCCGAATTTTCCCGGAAAATACACGCCCGGTTCAATGGTGACGATTTCGGATGCCAGTAATTTCGCGTCAGGTCGCTTCTGGCTCAAGGTCACCCCCTCATGGATTTCCAAACCGACACCGTGCCCGAGGGAATGACTGAATGCCTCCTCGACGCCGTGCCGCTGCAGGATGGATCGTGCCAGCCGATCCAGTGCATGCGTCGATGCGCCTGCCCGAACCATACGTTCGGTCTCCCGTTTCGCCTCCTGGACCGCCGCAAGGGCGCGCTCCTGCTCCTGCGTTTTTCTGCCTGTGAAGAACACGGCACTCTGGTCAGCACAATATCCACCGAAACGCGCGCCCACATCGATCTGCACGATGTCACCTTTCTTCAGTGCGCGCGTCGTCGGATGGTGATGCGGACGGCTGGTATGCGGCCCGAACGCCACGATGGGGTCGAACGCAAGACTGTCCGCTCCCAGAGCACGCGCCCACGTGAGCAGCTGCCACGCCATTTCCCGCTCCGTGACTCTTGCACGCAACGCTGCAGGAACACGCTGCAGGAGCTCACGGGTGATCCGCTGGGCACGGCGGAACGTGCGCAGTTCATCCGGATCTTTGGAACGGCGGAAATGGGCGATGACCCCATGCTTCGGAAGAAATTTTGTGGAACGAAATGCCTTCCGCCACCGGTCCTTCACCGCGAGCGTGACGGTCTCGGATTCACACCCCAAAACCGGAATGCGACTGAGTGCCGCTGCCAGATCATCGAGCGGACGCACCGTGCATCCGAAGACATGGCCGGACGCCGCCTCGCGGTACCGCGGATCCACAAACAACTCGACCGAGCGCGACGTGATCAGTACAGCGCCCGCACTCACCTCCGCCCCCGTGAGATAACGGATATTCGTCAGATTGGTCACAAGAAACGCAGGAGTATCGGCATGCCGCAGGACGATTCGTGACGATGAAGGACGCACAGGAAGCAGGTGGTAAAAAGACGAAAAGTATGCTATCATAAAACGTGCACATAAAGATTCTCACCACCCGCCTATGAGAACCCGTCTCTGGCTCTGCGCCGCACTCCTCGGATGTTCCATCGCCGCTTTCCATTTGGGCATGCCGGAGGGCCATGCCCTCGCGCAGGTCTACAACGGACCCGGTCTCGAACCCGGTGCGGGGAGCGTCGAAGTCATTGGCGTTCAGGGCGGGAACCTGCGTGTCACGATTGCGAACATCGTGAACAAGATCCTGTCGTACGTTGCGCTCATTGCCGTCATCATGATCATCATCGCCGGTCTCTACCTGATCCTGAGTCTCGGCAGTGATTCGGGAAAAGAGACAGCGAAGAAGATCGTGCTCTACACCATCATCGGTCTCATCCTCATTCTGGTCGCCAAAGCACTCGTCATGTTCTTCATCGAAATCGCCAGCTGACACCCATGACCTTCCTGCGACGCGCGCTCCCACTGGCCCTGCTCTTCATCCCGCGGATTGCCGCCGCGGACAGTCCGCTGGGCGACGCCAATGAAATCAATACGGGGGGCGGCGGAGGCGGTGATCTGCGTGGAACCATCGTCACGATCGTGGAGGGAGTGCTGGACTTCGTCTCCCTGATTGCCGTCATCATGATCATCATCGCGGGCATCTATCTGATCGCGGGCATGGGGAGTGACTCATCGAAAGATACGGCGAAGAAGATCGTGCTCTACACCATCATCGGTCTGATCCTCATCCTGATCGCCCGTGCGCTCGTCACGTTCCTCATCACGATCTTCTGAGCATGCGTCACACGCTCACCATCCGACGGCTCATCACCGGCATCACTCTCGCGCTCGCCTGCGGCATGCCGACGGCATGGGCCATTGAGCAGGATCAGCCGTTCCTCATGGAGTCGTGGACACTCGCGCCCGGCAGCGTGCTCGAAATTCTCGCCGTGTCCGATCTGACCGCAAACACCCAAATCACCTGGTCACTCACCAAGGCGGATGGCTCCTTTGTGCAGGCCGATCGCGGCCCGCTCTTCCGGGAGCGTTTCGCCGAAACCGGGGATTACCTGCTCCGGGCCGAAGCGACTGCAGCGGACCAGGCACCGGTCGCGCAGAGGACCTTCGCCGTCCACATCGTTGCGGGAACCGCACCGCCACCGGCCGGGACCGGCGCGTTCTTCCTGGATCCTCCGTTCGACGCGAATGGGATCGCCGTCGTCGACACCAACCTGCAGACCATCCTCCTCTCCGGCCAGCCGGGAACGACGCAGAACAGCGTTGACGTCCACGACGCGATCGACGTGAACGGCGACGGCGATGCCTCGAATGACAATGACAGCCGCGGCACGTTCTTCGAGGCGGATGGCTCCGCACTGCGCCTCTGGTTCGTCTCCGGCATTCTTGAGCGTACACTGACTGTCCGCGGCAGTGCTGCAGCCGGACCCGTCACGCAGATCATCCGGCTGTACTCCGGAAGCGCACCTGCGGAAACCTCCGGGGAACTTTCCGTCCAGACGACGGGGGATCTGCAGAACGTACGCGTCGAAGACCGCGGGAACGGCACGTACGCCTTCTCAGTCGATGCGACGACGCTCTCTCTGGAGGGGCGCGCGATTCTGCTCTTCTGGGATTTCGGCGACGGGCACCAGAGCATGCTCGACCAACCCGTACACACCTACGCGGAGAACGGGGAGTTCACCGTGCGTCTGCAGGCGCGCGACCTCGCAACCGCGGAGAATATCCTCACGATTTCAGGAATCCTGCCCGTCACCACCCTGCAACCAGCGGAGCAATCCTCTAGCACACAGAGCAGCGCAGCAGCTTCCTCAGAAGATGCGGAGTCCTCCCAGTCTTCCCGTTTCTCGCTGCGCTCCATCCTCATGATTGGCGGCGGCATCCTGCTCGCCATCCTCGTCGGATTCGTCCTGGTGGCCATCATCGGCAAGATCGTCCAACGGAAACTGGACAGCGAACCCCCTGCTCCCCTGAACGGAAAACCCGGAAAGAAATCACCGCCGCGACCCGGCCTCCCCTCCTTCGATCAATCCCCGCCGCTGTCCGTCGCATCGGAAGAGATCTCTCCGATGGAGATCATGGACGTGCCTGCTTCACCTGCAGAGCAGGAGGAGAAGCAGAGTCCTGCCGGGGAACCGCAACCGTCCAAGGACACCATGGAGGAAGAGGGTGGGCGCCTGCGTGAACTGACATTCAAGGAGGACGAGGCGCCGAGCTGGCTCAAGCAGGGACACGAAGAAGCCAAACGCCAGGGACACACTGTGGAAACGGCACCGGCTCCGAGTGAACCGTCCCCTCCACCTCCGCCCCCCTCCAAGCCCGTGGAAGAAAAAGAGAGCCGGCCCCTCCCTCCCTGGCTGGAACCGACCCCTCAGGCAACCGAAGAAATCCCCTCCCCCGCTCCGTCTCCCGCACCGGCACCGACGCCGGAACCTCCCACACCCCCGAACGCACCCGTGACGGTTGTTCCCATGCCTCCCGCTCCCGCCCCCTCACCGATCCCCGCACCACCACAGCCGGTGCTGGAGACTCCCGGGGCACCGCAACCGGCGCTTGAACCCCCCACACCCACACCCGACCAAGCTCCCGGGCTCTCTTCCTCCACGGCAGCGGTGACACCGTCCCCCGTTCCTCCATCCTCTCCGATACCGTCCGCCCCGCCTCCGGTTACGGAGAAGAAAACTCTCACAGAAGCGGAGCAGGAACGCCGCCGCAAGAAGCGGGCACGCTACCGCGCGAACAAGAAGAAACGCGAGGACACAGCCGAAACGAACGACATGCCACAGAAACCAACCCCGGCCAAAGAAGAGGAACCGGCTGAGCAGACGCCTGCGGAAGTTCCTGCCAAACCAGCACCTGCACCTGCAAAAGAGGCCAATGAATCGGATGAGCCCATTGCGATCATCCGCGCGGAGAACATCTCGCAGGATCAGAAGGATCAAAAGAAATCGTAAGACGCTGGAAAGCTGATCCGGTTCACACTAGGATACGCGTACGTGGCGGGCGTAGCTCAGTTGGTTAGAGCGCCAGGTTGTGGCCCTGGAGGTCGTGGGTTCAAATCCCATCGCTCACCCCAGACATTATTGCTCTGCGAAGGCAGGGCTTTTTTTATTGTCAGTTT
>Ga0172377_10004073_pt1 | contig 15026 bp, 17 predicted proteins | sample Pumphouse3metaG_FD_119749 | JGI IMG/M metagenome (GOLD analysis project Ga0172377, IMG submission 119749) | Leachate microbial communities from a municipal landfill in Southern Ontario, Canada - Pumphouse #3 metaG | ecosystem: Engineered > Solid waste > Landfill > Unclassified | place: Canada... | reverse complement strand
TCACTTTCTTTTCTGATTCTTAATGTACTTTCTTATCTGTTCTTCCGTATTCTCAGATACGGTTGCTACAAAGTAACTGGGATTCCACAAATGTCCTCCCCATAACTTCTTACTTAACACTTCTCCGTTTTCTTTCATAAATCTAACTTATATGTTATAATATCATTATCAAACACCTGTAAGATTTGATATGGGGTACTTGCTTTCCTAATGCTCATTGCATATTCGTCTACGGACACAATTGAACCATTGCTCAATATTAATGTGTTGTTGTCATCCGTAATGTTAAAGTGGTGTATATGGCCACTGTAAATTATATCGGGTACATTGTTGCCCAATAAAGTAGTAGCATTAGTTTTCATATTTGATATTTTATCTTTATCCCCATGTGTTGCAAATACCAGTTTATCCTTTATCGTATAACTTATCCAATCCTCAAGTCCGTTGGTCTGCACATTAATTCCATCTAATCTCATTGAGATATATTTAAAAATTAATCGCTCGAAATTTTCGGCGGGCAAATTCGACTTTTTATCACTATCAACCCTACTATGATTGCCTATTACACCATACACTTTTATGTGTGCAACATGTTTGGCTAATTCGTTTATAAACTGTGCCAAAAGTTCACTTATTTCAAGAACTTGTGATATAACATCTTCCTCACTATCTACCCTTGAACCTAAATGTATTCTGCCCGCAATTAAATCGCCCAGTAGATTTATATGCAACGTGTTCACATGGTGTATTCCACAACGATAAACAACTTTATTGTATAATTCTTTTAAAGCCTCTTTGCATACGTCCGTATTATATTCCCTAAGTACATTATCTACCAAAAGCCCATAATGTATATCACTGAGCAAGAGTGCCGCCTCAACATTTCCGCCCCAATCTGCTTTGCACACATAATGTTCAAGCGGTAATTGCTCAAGTAATTTATTTTCCATCACCTCGACAAGATTTTCGTATCTTGCCTCTTCTCTAAGCAACTTATTGTACTCTCTCCGAGCATCTTGTAATCTAACACGCTCTTTGTATAGGTCAGCCTTTTTAGCGTCAAGTAGTCTTAGTTCTTCTGATGTAAAAATCTCATTCTCAATCTTTTGCTGATAAAATTTTGCGACCCTATATCCACCATATCTACCACCGCTAAATGATTTTCGCAACGAATCGGGGTGTACGTCAAGTTCAAGTTTGTCAACTAAATCTATCCAGTCGTCATCTGATCGCCCCTCAACTTTATTTATAAGACATTCTAATTCGTCCGCATAGTTATCATAAATATTATCTGTCATAATACACCTACTCTGACAGACTCTTTATCTGTACAAGCCCTTCTTTTATCAGTTTAAAAAGTTCGTCTATGTATATAATTTCACCATCTTCACCGTAAGATATAAATGCTTTATCCTCATCATCTATATCAAGATAACCTTTTATGTCAATGGTGTTATATTGCTTAAAATACGTTTTCATTCGTCATTCTCCTTTTTATCCTTTTTTTTATTTTCTCTATCTGCTCTTTCAACGTCCATACGTTTAGTATATTTAGCTAATCTCTTTTCTCGCAAATGAGTAAGTTCCTCTGATTTTTTCTTGAATATCTCAGCCTGTTTTTCTTTTTCCTTTTCGAGCATAAGGTCTCGCTTAGCCTTTTCTCTAAACTTATACACGTCTCCCCTTGTTGGAAGTTTACCATTAACCCTACTCTTTAAAGACTCTTTTGGTTTAAATCTCAACTTTATATATGGCGGCACAAACACCTCTCTTGTTCCAGCCCCCTTTTCGGGAATTGGCACATAATCATATTTACCACCCTTTAAATCGCCTATGAGTTCCCCAAAATAAGGAAAACTTATGGCACTGTATTCTTGAAGTTCTTTTACAGATATATCAACAATGGCTTCCCATACATCACGAGCGACTTTTTCACTTACGCCAGCCTGCTTTCTTACTATATCGTAAAATTCTTTCGGCGTTAATTTCCTCGCCATCGCTTAATAAACTCCCTTTCGTTATTACATTACCCAAAGTTTCCTCTTTTAGTGTTTTCTTTACAAATGTGGTCGGTTTAAATTTAAAAGTATTGTATGCTGGGCGTGGCGGCTCAGTTACCTTTTTCTGCTTTTTTATATCATAATGGGTATATTCACCTCGTTCTTTCGCCACATCTAAAGTGAATGTGCCCAACTTGCCCATAAGGAATTTATCCCCATGCAAAACCGTTCTAAGTAAATATTCTTCATAATATTCCAATGCTGCCATAAGCATATTCTTTGGTATTCTACCGTATCCATCTCGTTCTAAACATAACGACATATATTCAGCTTGTTGCTGATGACTAAAAGGGACTGCCCCTTCTAAATATTTTTTTTTGGTCATTTCCTGTACTCCTTATTTTTTTAAAGACCGCATACTAAGCCTACGGTCGGGGCGATTTACTTAGTCTTGACTACCATATTTATATTCCGCTTTGGCTACTTGTAGCGGACGAACTACTCTGTCATTTAGACATTTCTATCCGTTTCTATCATAGTGCCAATTTACCAATCACCTTAAAACATTGAAAAATACACATTCCCGACATTGTAAAACGATGTCAGTGTACATAAAAAGTGCCATTTTTTAACATTTTTACGTTAATTCTCACCCATATTTTTATTAAATACTTTAAATAATGATTCTTTATTTATTCTATACAAAGTTTTAATGAGTATGGATTTATTCTTATCAGTATATGATTTTAATGCTGACATATTATTTACAACTTTATCTGTTATACAAAAGGCTCTATCAATGAGCCAACTCATTAGCCCCAAATAATTTCTTGATATATATATAGCGTTAATATCCTCTATCATTAAATCAAAATCGAACTTATTAAGTAGGTAGTCATCACATTTATCTAATTTATTATCACCTTTTACGTTATAATAAAATAATTGTTGCGAATACTTTTCTATAAATTTTTCAACTTTCTTGCATTTACGCCTGTCCTCTCTTAGTTCAAATTTATTAAAAAAATAATCCATAGGTAGCGTGTCAGTGTTAGGCTTAAACTCTCGTATCTTCACCATTCCTAAATAATTCATAGGACAATTTAATTCATGGTTTATCTTATGTCTTGGAAATCCCGACCTAATCATTTTCCAAAATTTAGGATACCCATTATGTTTTATGTCCATATCTTTTTTAATTCGCTTTATCTCTTTATCTAAATCAATATCATATCTACGCTTAGCATTATCTATTGCAACTTGAGCCAATACGGATAATATGCACACATAATTTTTATATTTATCGTCATCAAAATTATAACTATATGTCAATGATATTTGAGCCAAGTTACTTGACTCCCCTATGGTCATGCGTGATGATGAAATGTTATTATCTATTTCTGAATAGCAATCCATAGTATTTTGGTATGATTTCTTTTCTTTTGGAATGTTATTTACGATTGTAGGATAGTTGTGATAGCAATATCCAGCATGTCTAACTATATCTTTTTGATTGGTTGTATAAATCATATCCGAATCAAAGTCACCATATAATGTTATCGTATAGGCTCTTTATCCTATACTTCTTGTAGTTTCCTACAAGTTCAGACTATCTCTTCACCTGTACGGTGTTCGGCACTCGTGTTAATAATTCTTTATTCTTTTATTTTATATTTCATGCTTTCTATTTTTAATATATATGATTTGACTATTTTCATAAACTTTCTTGTTTCTTTTGTGGCACATTGCAAAGAATATTTTCCATGCTCTTTTTTTATTCCAAACTTTATGTCCCATCTTTCTTTAAAATAATCAATAAGAACTTGTAATTCTTCGACCGTATCTAAACAAGTAGAAATTTGCAATACAATTCCGTGTATTTTCCCATTTCTTTTCATATATGACGTACAACCATCATCCATGAACCATATTGCAATTCCTTGTTCATCTAATAAATCTAAAATATCTCTGCTTATACATTTCTTCCCATTTTTGTATAATTTATTTCTTATTAATCTTAAAGATTTATCGCTTTTGCTATAATAACAACCTTCGTATCCATTATTATTACATAGATGAACTTCATTTTGTCTACCGCCTAAAATCGAATTTACCAAATTTGCTTTATACTGCAAATATTCAAGTTGTTTAATACTATGTGTAAAACATATTGAGTATTGTGTATAATTCCATTTTTTTGATTTTTTAGATGAAATATATCCATCTCCGATGGCTAATGCCATCAATAATGATTTTTCTTTTTTATTCATATTATTATTTTCCTGTACACTTGGTATAGTCCTTTAAGAATTATTATTAGTCGTTGAACCTTTTTATTAATAATAAACGTTAATAAACTTGGCTTCGGATTAGCATATATAATGTATTTATTTTTTTATTACATTATACTTAGCCTTCCCGAAATTCACCGAATGTTCGATATACGTTTCCGTATAAAGGGGCGCAACCTCACCCGTTTGCTCTGTCTTGAATATCAGTATGATTTACATTTACCGCAATACACAATTTCCCTAAATTGAAATATTTCTGCATAATATCTGATTTGATATTTTTCAGATATAAAATATTATTTCTTGAATTATGAGGACTTCTAAATCCTGCGATACACTCCCCATGCTCAAACTGTTCGGTATAACACTGTATGGCGTCCTCATCTGGCTGTAACGTATCGTCTTTTTCTACGTCCTCGCCCACAGCATATAACAACATTGCATACGGTGACCCCACCATAGTTAAATTGTCCGCCTTTTGTATTATCTTTCCTCTTTTAAAATTATCTATAAGGTTGCGTATAATTCGGCTCTTTCGATTTCTAAAATATTCACTCTGAGCAAATTCGGGGTTATGCTCAACTAATTCTACCAATGCCATATAATCATTTGAATAGTTATTGTCCCTTTTGAGATATTCTATGAACACGCTATCGTTCTTTTTCAATTGCTCAATGTAGTCCACACTCTCGACTACTACATCGCCCATAGTGTCGGGATTTAAAGTGTTCACCATTTGATAACTCATTTTCTGCACGTCCCCCATATTACTTTTGTGCGCGGTCTTTACTATACCAAACTGGCAATCGTTCTCAAACACTCTATCACACCAATATTCATAACTGATGTCAAATTTGAGCCACTTCATTGCATTATCGGTAGTTATCAATTCAATGTCTTTCACATAATGTGTATTTCCAAACATATCATCAACGGTTGCGTTTTCATAATTGCTCCCATAATAATCCTTAAAAAACATTTGTAAATTTGTATTAAATGCCGCCATTTTACAAAAGTGGTGTCGCAACAGTATGTAACCATCTGCATTTTGTGGAAATATACTGCTATCAATCAAAGCTTGTCCATCAAACATTGTGTTTTTTAATTCGTAATTCTCAAGAGTGTTCGCATAACATTGCTTGTTGCAATCGGTATCTACACTTACTACCCTCGTTTTAAAAAAACTATCTATGTCTTTAAGTATAAGTATATTATTTGGATTTATTTTAATCTTGTCAATAATTGTACTTGCTACCAATGGCATATACGCACTCAATTCTACTATAGGAGTATTCTTTTTAGGGACTTTTATACCCATAGTAAGAAATTTATATGTTCTCTTATATAGTCCCTCACGGATAAACATACATGAACCTTTTTTAGCCTTGCCTGCGCTACGATAAAGCATTTTGTATTTGACAACTTGTTGTGTCTTTATATCCCCTTTTTTAGTATATGATGTATATGTTACACTTATACCGTCTCTATAAAAAATATCCCTAATTTCTTCTTTACTGCGTTTTATAAATTGTCGCCGTTTTTTAAAAGAGTCTTTTCTAAGTTGCAATATCTTAATTCTTTTGTCTCGGTCATTGTTTTTCTTAGCCTCTTTAGACAATTTGCGTAAATGGGTATATTGCTCTTTGTAAGAACGTGTTCCAAAATTAAATTCAAAGCACACTACGTCTCTTGTAGACTCTTTGCCATATATCTTTAACCCATTATCCTCTAAAAAATCTGTCAGCAAACTATTAGTCAACATTGCTTTTTTATATAAATATCTATCTCTGAGTCCTAAATTATACTCATACAGAGTAGCCGCCTCTATGTTGTATATTCTAACCCCATACTCTCCCATTAGTCCTCCTCATAATCATAATCTATTCTAAAATCTTCGTCATCTACGTTTTCGTCCCATAATTCATAAAATAATCTTTCATGGTTACTCATAGATGCGAACTTTCTGTAACTAAATTCGTTCCACATCATATGCCCTCCTTTGCATATTATAATATAATATATTATACTCAAAATGTAAACTATTCTGACAATTTATTTTTATTAAAAAAAGTTCTTGACAAATATAATAAAGTATGTTAAAATATTATAATATATAAATATATTATAATATATATTAATTATAATAATATAATAATAATTAATATTAATTATTATATTACATAATAGAATAAATGTATTATTATAATATATATACTATTAATAATAATATATATATTATAATATATATTAAAATCTTATTAAATTAACTACGTTAATTTAATAAGATTTTTAGAGAAAGGTTAAAAAATGAAAAGTTCAGACTGCAAAAGAAAAATAGACGAATTAAAACTAAAAGAGCAACAATTTAAAAACATTGTGCCTTTTGAAAAAGCACAATTGAGTTTTCATGGATATAATGGCGGAGACACCCTTAGGAGACAGTATGGGGAATATATGGCATATAAGTTCAATGCAGAATGTGACCGTATTATAAATTCTATTACTTTTAGGAACAACTCAAACTTACTATCCCTTATTCAAGGACAATTTGAAAGAATAAATAAAAGTGGGGAAATACTAAGGTTGTCCATTGCTAATAAGTACAAAGACTTAAAAGTAGAGTTAGCATATGCTCAACATGACTTATGCCTCGCCAAAGAAAAAGAACGTGAATATGAGGAACACCAAAATGAGATATTAAAAGACCAACTTAAAGCCGAAAAGGAAATGACTAAACAAAAGGACAAAGACTCTAAAGCATTGACTAAGTTGCAATACGAATACAACAAATGTGTTAAGCAAAATAAACCTACCGAAGATATTGAGTCTCAGATTGCCGAAATCGAGAAATCTATTAAAAAGACAGAGTTTAATCTCACCAATAAACGTTCAGGATTTATGTATGTGGTGTCTAACAGAGATATGATTGATTGCTATAAGATAGGCATTACACGCCGAGATTCTATCGAACAGCGTATGCTTGAACTTGGGGATAGTGCAAGTCATTCATTCCCTATGGAGGTACACGGTTATGTATTTATGGACGATATATACCAAAAGGAGACAGAGATACATAAATATTTTGAGGACAAGAGGGTCAACACTAATGTGTCCAAGAAAGAGTGGTTCTTTGTAACTCTTGCTGAAGTCAAGGACGCATTTAAAGAATTATTTAATATAGATATTGCCTTATCAGATAACCCCTGCGAAGATTTTAAAGCAAGTAAAGAAAAATTTGTTGACTTTTACTGATTTTTGTATTATATTATTAGCAGTGGAGGTACTAAACATGAAGTTTTTAGACAACATAGAAATTGTAATGACTGTTATATTGTTTATAGGCTTAATTCTACTGGCTTGTGCGGTCAGTAAGTTGATTACAGTATCAGTAGCATGTCATATATTAGGAATAATTTAGGAGGAACAAAGAATGGAAAATAAACCGATGTATGAAGTAGGAGAATTGGTACATTATGGCAGTGAAAGTTGTTATGTAATAGAGATAACCGAAAGTGTATTATGTGGTAGTGGTAGATTTTGTGGATATATTTATGACTTAGGATATATAAAAAATGAAAGCCCTGAATTTAGGGGTGTCAAAGAAGATGACTTATCAAAATCTTGTCCCATCCCCCTCACAAATAATGACAATGTAAATCACCCCTCTCATTATACGGACGGCAACATAGAGGTTATCGACTATATCGAAGATAAAGGTTTATCATATCATTTAGGAAATGCCGTAAAGTATATTTCAAGAGCTGGTAAGAAAAATGTGGACAAGTATGTTGAAGATTTAGAAAAAGCCGTTTGGTATATAAATCGTGAAATAGAAAGATTTAAAAGTTTAAAATAACTAAAGTGGTATATTCCCCTTAAAAACCACAGAGAATTTAAAATCGTGCATATTTTCGCACAAATTCTCTAAAAACAAGGGTAAAGAAAGGAACGACATGAACTACTATCTGAGAAAATATGTTGGCAAGTACAGAGTGATTGCAGAATACGACAAAGCTACACTTGATTTTCCACGAACATATGAGGGCAATATTGACCCCACGTTTGCCGACATTTATATAAAATGTGCCAACAATATACGAATTACCCACGCTCAAGGGAGTGAGTTGTTTGTAATTATACCGTCAAAACAAAGGGGTTGCACTATATTGAAAGATATTTGGGCTGACAAGGTTGAAAAACGGTTGCCAGCAGAGCCAAAATCTGACGATAAAAAATATTTGACTAATTTGTGCAAAGAAATTGACAAGACGGACGTAATTTATGGGGCAGAAGTCCTTGACCAAGAGGTTGTATTCTTTTTTAAGGACAAAGATATGGATTATATAACAAAATATCTTAAACCGAGAACCAGTGGTGCGAGTATTTCCCCGTTTAGCAAGAAAAATCTCCCCAAGAGCGACTATAAGATACCGAAAAAAGACGAGGACGCATACAAAAAGATAATGGAGTCTTTTCCAAAGAGAGAAATGGGAGAAAGAACTGTCCCAAATGGTATGCTTATTACTAAAATTAACAAAAAAATTATAAAAAAACATAAGATTACTGAAAAACCCAATATGAAAGCCAAACAAACCATTCATAGCAACGGTCTTTGGGGCGAATATTTGGACGAATTAAGAAAGGAATGTAAATGAGCGAGATATTTTATATAGCAGACACCCATTTTAGACATAAAAACATTCTAAAACTGGACGATAGACCGTGGATGGACATAGCACAGATGGAATATAGCATGATACGGCGTTGGAATGAACGTGTGGACAAAAATGACAGTGTATATATACTGGGGGACTTTTGTTGGTCGAGGAACACAGAGGATTGGAAATATTTACTTGGTCAACTCAATGGGCAAAAGACACTAATCAGAGGAAATCACGACCCAAAACACTTTACAAATAGAATAAAAGATTTATTTGCAGACATAAAAGACTACAAAGAGATAAAGGATAATGGTCGCACGGTCATATTGAGCCATTATTGCATACCATTTTTTAAAAATGACTATTTGGAAAATGTATATATGATTTATGGACATGTTCATGCCACTATGGAGTATTCTATGCTAATTGACATTAAACAGTATATAGAAAATCATATGTCAGACACGGACGGAGTTAAAAACTTAGGTAAATTTTATAATGCTGGGTGTATGCTACATGATTACACACCAAAAACATTAGATGAACTTATACTTGATGATAAATAAGGAGTAAACTAATAATGAACAAATACTTAAAAAAATTAGAATTAGATGATGGGGTAAGAAATTTCATTCCAAATGAACCGCAAAACCAAGACGGAGAACATTACATAAGTCAATGGTTAGGTGAGCGTGCGGAATACGGGTTCATATCCAAAGAAACGTGGAACATGGATGTGTCCCTTATATTTTGGATATACGAGAGGTTCTCAATGTATAAAGAATTTAATGATGTTGACCTGACGTATGAGGACATAACAATAAATGGAGAAACCCTTTGTCTAAAGGATTGGCTCGATAGAATAATATGTCTTTCGGGGGACTTGTGTAAAAATTATATTGCTTGGGACGAAAATTATCAAAATAAATTACAAGTATTATTAGATATAGTTACAAAAACAATACATGCTTGGTGGTGGTAGATTATGAAAAACTAGGAAAAGTACGAGAAAGAAATAAAGGCTGTAGGTTACAACCTTGCGATGGCTATATAGGCAATGGATATGATATGAGGGTATCCTATAGGGGAGATTACTGTAAATACGGCAAATTATACATGCAAGACCAAGGATATATGGAGCCGCCAACGTGCGAATGAATTATATGTTCTAAATAAAGGTCTATATACGGACTTTACTGATTATTGCAGTTACGGAGAACGGATGGAAAATGAGTAACGAACATGAAGAACGTGAATATAATACTATGATAGAGGATGTGAACTTTGACTATTTTAGAGACAATGGTGCATTATGGTGAGTAAATCGCCAATTGTACCTATTTGGCATGACTTTGGCTGTTGACGTGGACGACAAAGGACATAGTTACAATCTACGCCCAGTATGGTGCAAGTTCAGGGGGTTTGACGAGGAGTATGAAACAATGGGGTTTGAAAAGTTGACGAGATATTTTGCCGATAACGGGGATGTTTTATTGGGGGATATAAAAGAGGAGGAATGGTGTGTAATTTAATGAGTAGTTTTAAAATATACGAAAAACAAAATGTCAAGATATTTCCAACGGTTTCTCCATGCGAATATGACGTGTGCCAAATCATACAATCTCCTAATGAGATAATAGAGTTGATTAAAGAAAATCTCCCAATGCCGATAACAGATTATAATAATATAGACACAGTTATTTGCATTGGATATATTCCTAAGGGTGCAAATTTGTACTATGATAAAAAGAATGAGTTTATTGTGGGTGATGTATGCCTATATAATAATGATTATGATAAATTAGAATGGAAAAATGCGGAATTTAAAATTTATAAAGATAATACAATAGAGCAAATAGTCAATATTGAGTATGATATATCTAAGACTAAATGTATTGAGGTGTGATAATGATGAACAAAGAAGAAATAGTAAACTTGTTATATACAGAACTTGGGGACATATATTGCTACAACTGTCGCCACCAAGGGGAGGACTGCGAGGACTGTTACCGTAAATATATGGACTGGGCAATTAGGAAAGAGACTTGTGAGCAGTTGGCAGGTAGGATAGTAGATGAATAATCCATATGAAAATTTAAAAACAAATGAACACTCTACATTCAAATATAATGAATTTTGTGAATTAACAAATAGCACCCCAGTTACACCAAAGCAAAAGGTTGCCCAATTTAACGAGTGGTCTAAATATATGGATTTAACTAAAGGGTACAATAAAATAACTTTAAATAAGGTGTATGATACGGACGAGATGCTTTTAATCTCTCATAATCGTAAATTTACAGAATATATATCAGACCTTATAATAATGTACTTGGCAAATAGCAATAAAAAGGTGGAGACTTTAACATATAAAGAATTTGCAGAATACCTATATATGGTAAATAAAAATTATTATAAAGCCAAATATAAAAAAATGGAATATATTGACGAATTTGAAATGCACACTGATATTTTGTATTTTACAAAAGATGTTGCGGCAAAACACATATACAATGACATGGGTATGTTCTTTAATATAACAGATAAAATTATAAAAGAAATAATAAGAAACGCCCTAAAATCATTAGAGAATAAGGGGCTTATAATATGTAATACTAATTTTAAATTATATAAAACGGTCAAAGTTAAGGAATCCCAATATGTGACCAAAACATATATATGCAATGACGACCAAAGAAAAGAGTTCCTAAATATTAGAAAAAAGATAATGATAAAACATAATGTAAATAAACTCCAAGACGTAATATATCTAAAAAAAGACGAAAGAAACTCTTACTTTAAAGACCTCAGAATTGCGCTCCAATCATCCCCGGTATTGAATAATTGTTCAAAATATGCAAACGCTTTCGATATTGAATATGGGGACAAGGCAGTACAATACGAATATAAACGAATAGTTGCGGAAAATAAAAAAATAATAAATAATAATTTACAATACAAACTTTTGACTACCAAAGAACTTGAATGTATAAATAACGTATTAAAGGTGCAGTTCATAGATAAATTCATTGATATCTAAAATCTGAATATCCCTATCTTTCTATATACACTACGTTAGTATATAAGGAAGAATCGGGATATTTTAACAAATTGCCCGATTTGTTAAAAAATACAATGTTATATACTCTAATCAAAAAGCTACCATTTATGTTCTAATATAAGAACCTATGTGGTAGTTTTTTTAATTATAATACCATTTTCTTACGTTATATATTATATATATAAAAAGAAATTGGTATTATAATTTTATTTCCTATTAAAAGTGCACCTCTTCCACCACTAACATTATATAATAATATAGTCAATTTGTCAACTAAAATATCATTAAATGTCACTTCGTTCCATTTAATGATATTTAAAAAAATAGTTGTAGTGGTTGGAATTATATTTAACCTATTGTGAAAATGGCTGTACAGGTTGGAATTAGTGGGTGTGAGAGGGGGGTGCTATATCACTTTTAATTATCTAAATATTCTGGAAATTTGATAATATACCCCCCAACAAACTTGTATTACTTTAACCACAACTTAAACAAGGGATAATGTTAAGTTATAACGCCTAATTGTCAACCATTGCGGCGATTTTGGTTAACCTTTTTAGAAATCTCAATTCTTAGAATTGATACAATATTGTATCTGTTATATCCTACCGGATTAGTAGGTAATCGCATGACATCAATTCGTTTTTCACACCACGTTCCTGCATCTCCGTTTCAGCACATTGTATACAATATACAATGGCGGATCCGGTCGCCGCTGTACGAACATAAAAAAAACAAGGTAGTATATATGTACTACCTTGTTTTTTTTCATTAGGTTATATATGCTATATAGTATATTCATTACATTCTTTTGCTGAATGTTTGGTACAATATTCTATCAGCTCATCGAACCATTCAATGCGCTCCAGCAGGGCCTTGTAATCTGTCGTAGTATTGAATATTCTCAACTCAACGGTCGCTTGGTTCGTCAGGTTCAAAGCATAATATCGATTGCTGCACCATTTTTTACCGTCGATAATTTTAGCGTACTCCTCCCTAGTCAATGACAGTGCGTCCTGTACGGTCAGGTCGTTCAACTTCGCCCATTGCAATAGGTCGGTCTCGTAGACTCGTCCGGAATACTCCTTTATGGCCTCCCAGTTATTATTGAATATCAGCACTAACTTCATGATGGTTTCATTTTGAGCCCTTGCTCCGCAGCCCAGTGAGGCGCGGTTAACATGAACGTGCATCCCTGCGCCCTTCGTAAGCATATCCATGTTGCTAGCGGCTTTAATCACGTTCAGAAAACCGGAATACTGAAACGCTTGTAATGTCGTAGGTTGACTTACGACTTCCAGCTCCACGCTGTCGTCGGAAGTGTACCAGAACTCGCTCTCATCTCCGGATGGCACAGTATTCGGCAGGTTGTCGGCGTTTTGGTCATTATACTCTATCTCTACTCCATAGTAACGGCGCGTGCCTTCCCCGCTTGGCGTGGGATATATATGTTCGTCGCCATGGTTCACGAATACTAGTTCGGGATTATCATGGTACGGTCGTACCATGGGAGTGTATGGAGCACATTCTGTACAGTATATCTCCCCGTCTACTATACAGTAGTCATCCGTCCAACATCCGCATGAGGCGCATATTTGCATGTTCAACGCCTCTCGACAGTCATCACAGTATGCCATCCCCATCCCATCGACTGTGATATTTTCTGGGGAATACCACTGCCCGCAATGGTCGCATCTACACGCATACTCATCTATGCACTCGCCACAGTAGTAATCGTGCCCATTGTTTACGGCCACCGCAGTGCTCTCGTCTACATAGTCGCCGCATCTGTCGCACCGTATCAGGCCATCACACTCGGCTGCGTTATATGTTTTCAGATTTTCCATTTTTGTGTCTCCTTTGGCTTGTTCGAAAAGTATATATATCTTTGCTATGGTTATACATTACCAAAAAAACATGGTTTTGTCAAATGTAATTTTATACACTGCAACGTTGAAATTTCAACGTTTTAGTATGTATATACATGAATATTCATGTATAAATGGCAACTAATCTTGTATTTTTATATATAAATACAGATTTTGACGTGCTATAACCATTGAAATTTCAACATTTTTCATATTGTATTTTGTATTTAAGTATTTATACATACACTGTATAAACTTTCTTTAAAATGGTATAATATTCATATATTTCAGCGCCGGCTATGTCATATAAAGGTAGCAAAAATCATGCCAACTTGTACCTGCAATATATATTCTAATTTCAGAAGATTTTTAGAATCATCATTCTAAAATCAGCCAAATTTTAGAATATATATTGAAATTCGGGATTTTATGCAAATATCATGCCAAACTGCAAATGTAATTTTATACACAGATTATTAATTTTATTCATAAAAAGTGTATGAAAATGCTTAAAACGGCTCTCAGGCTGTCGTTTATTTTGAAAAAAGTGCTACAAACGTTGGAAAATAGCCGTTTGTATAAATATGCACCAAAAAACGGCTATTTTCCCATACCATTATACCTTTAAAAATTGTAAATAATTACCAGTCCTGAAGCCGTTGAAATCACTGGCTTGCAGAAATCGTCTGAAAATTCAGATAATATTTTTCTAACTGTAAATAATTTACACTCGGAAAACTTTTTTAAAATGGCATTTTGGCATAGTAATTGCATATGATTTTAATAAATATTCTAAAAATACCCAATTAGATTGAATATTCTAATTTTTAGAGATTTTTAGTATATATATTCTAAAATTTTACGATTTTTAGAGTAATCGTTCAAATAGAACATATATACTAAAAATCCAATATAATTAGAATATATATTAAAACGGTCGCTTTAATGCAGTAAAGCGTTAAACACTTAAAGCAAATACTTTAATACATTAAAGTTATAAATAGGTAAAATCATGTATACTGTATTCATTTCTGAATTGATTGCAATAGGCTGAAAATTATGTTATAATAATAATACATGCGAAAAGTGAATTGTTTGGAAAGCTGGGAATTTTCAGACAATTCAAAATATTCAGAAAAAGAATA
>Ga0172377_10004068_pt1 | contig 15036 bp, 13 predicted proteins | sample Pumphouse3metaG_FD_119749 | JGI IMG/M metagenome (GOLD analysis project Ga0172377, IMG submission 119749) | Leachate microbial communities from a municipal landfill in Southern Ontario, Canada - Pumphouse #3 metaG | ecosystem: Engineered > Solid waste > Landfill > Unclassified | place: Canada... | reverse complement strand
GGTGGTGTTATCCATAATACTTTTATATCACGCCGGGCACAAAATTGTAGAATTTCATTCAAATAAGCTTCATTCAAGTCCATATATTGAAGTTTTTCATAGGTATCTTTTTTGATTTTCAACGACGCGTCGTTCCACTCCTTCTTGCGGTTTTCGAACCGATAAACACCAAAGCCTGTATTTCTATCCCATTCCAACTGAGGTCGTTTCCAAAGACTTTTCAATTTTTCCAAAAAGGCACTTTTTTGCAGGCATTCAAACCCTGCTTTTGACAGACGACTGTGCAAATCACAATCCATATAAAGTCGATAGCGCACCACATAAGTATAGTCATTTTGACTTTCAAAGTCTTCATATAAAGAGAAAAACGAAAAAGGCAATATCACATAACGTAGATGCGGAAAAGGATAATGTTGCAGTAGGTAGCAATCATAACGATAAGTCTGCGACACTTGCGCCAAGAAATAAGCGCCTTCTCCCAGAAAAGCAGGATTCACACCGTAAAAGGTTTGTGAGCTGCCCAGCACAAGCGTCCGCACTTCTTTACTGTGTTTTAGCATCCACGCGTGCTTATCTCGTGACGGATTTGGCAACGATCTCACATAGTATTCAGCAGCACCCAGCAGTATCAAAATGGCGAAAGCAAATATAAGCGTATGATATAAAAAGGACTTCATGACTACTTTAAAATTGAAAATATATAAAAGGCATCTGTTTGCCTCCCAGCATCAACGTCAGCAGAAATGCCAGTAAATAAAATCCGAAACGACAGGTCCTATATTTCATTAGACCGCGTTGCTGTAGTGCCAATGGAAATTCTCGTTTACGAAAGAAGTATTCCACTATTGTGAAGATAATGACATAGATCAACGGTTGGCGCCCGCATGTCACAGCACTTCCATTATTCGCATTAAACATTCCACTAATATATTGCCCTGCATCAAACAAGGTAGCACTTCTAAAAATGACCCATCCAATAACTACCAGCACAAATGTAACTACTGCAAGTAGACGTTTTTCCCATCCCGTCGGCTTTGGTTTCAGAAAGGAATAAGGTAAAAATAACGCAGCATGATAAAGTCCCCACGTTACAAAAGTCCAATTAGCCCCATGCCAAAGGCCACTCACAAGGAAAACCAAAGCCACATTACGGCCGTGTTTCAAACGTGAGCATCGACTTCCACCAAGCGAAAAATACACATAATCACGTAGCCACGTCATCAAAGAAATATGCCAGCGTCTCCAGAACTCCGGTATAGTTTGAGAAAAGTATGGCAATCTGAAATTCTGCATCAAACGGATTCCAAAGAGTTTTCCACTACCTATGGCAATGTCAGAATAGCCTGAAAAGTCCCCATATATTTGAAATGTAAAACAAATCGCTCCTAACCACAAATCCATTGCTGACAAGTTTGCATAATGTGCAAAAACATAATTCGCCACCACTGCACAGTTATCTGCTAATAGCATTTTCTTCATCAATCCCCACAAAATTTGACGCATTCCGTCCACGGCCAGCGCATTATTGAATGTTCTTGGCGCTGTAAACTGTGGGATCAAATTCGATGCACGTTCGATAGGCCCCGCCACCAATTGTGGGAAGAAACTAATAAAAGCAAAAAACAGTATCGGATCTTTTACAGCTTTGAATCCGCGCCGATAAACATCTACCGTGTATCCCACAGCCTGGAACGTATAGAAACTAATTCCTACTGGCAACACCACTGAAATAAAAGAGAACGACGGACGCAGGCCAAAAACTTGCACGACCTCCCTTGCACTCTCCATAAAGAAATTATAATATTTGAATACAAAAAGAATACCCAGATTCACCGCCAATGATGCTATCAAAATGAGTTTTCTCCTTTTTTCACTCCTTTCCAGTAACAATCCGGCAAAGAAACTGCAAAAGCATGACATAACCATCAGACTCAAAAAGCGCCAGTCCCACCAACCATAAAAAACGAAACTTGCACCCACAATAAGCAAATTCCGACTGCGAATATTACTGCACACCAACCAATATATCAGAAATACAATTGGCAGAAAAAACAAATATTCAATAGAATTGAAAAGCATAAATTTAAGATGCGGTTTTCACGTTCAAAGTTACGCATAATTGTTCAAAGCGGAAAAATTTAGATGTTATCTGTCACTGTTTTCATGTTTGAAGCATCTTTTGGTTTCAAAATGTTATTGAACGAACTTGCAACTGAGAAGCAAAGCGGGAACTTCCTGTTGGAAATTCCCGTTTTTCTCATTATATAAATTAAGGAATGTTTATCTTAATCCCTTCCGGCACGTTTGCGCTCAGTATGACCCAATAGGATCTTGCGCATACGCATACTTTTTGGCGTCACTTCTACATATTCGTCTTCTTTGATATATTCCAAAGCTTCTTCCAATGAAAAGTTTACCGGAGGAATAATATGAGCTTTGTCGTCTGTACCACTCGCGCGCACGTTCGTCAATTGTTTGGCTTTGGTTACGTTAACTACGATGTCATTCTCATGTACATGTTCTCCAACCACTTGCCCTGCATAGACCTGATCTTGAGACGATACAAAGAAACGACCGCGGTCCTGCAATTTATCCAAAGCATACGCAAATACCGTACCGCCCTCCATCGCTATCATCGAACCGTTTGTACGCCGCACCATATCGCCCTTATAGGGTTGATATTCTTTAAAACGATGTGCCATGATCGCCTCTCCTTGGCTTGCAGTGAGCACATTTGTACGCAACCCGATTATACCGCGGGATGGAATGATAAAGCCAATGTTTACACGTTCTCCCTGACTTTCCATCGTTGTCATCTCGCCTTTGCGACGAGTAATCATATCTATAATTTTGCTTGAAAACGTTTCAGGCACATTAATTGTAAGTTCTTCCACAGGCTCACAACGTTTTCCATTTATTTCCTTGAAAATCACCTGAGGCTGACCTACCTGCAATTCATAACCTTCACGACGCATTGTTTCTATAAGAACAGAAAGATGTAACACTCCACGTCCAGAGACAATCCAACTATCAAAGCTATCGCCTTTTTGAACGCGCAAAGCTAAGTTTTTCTGAAGTTCCTTCTGCAGGCGTTCCTCGATTTGCCGACTCGTACAAAACTTTCCCTCCTTACCGAAAAAGGGCGAGTCGTTAATGGCAAAAAGCATACTCATCGTTGGTTCATCTATTGTAATAGGCGGAAGTGGTTCAGGATTCTCAAAATCACAAATCGTATCACCAATCTCGAAATTTTCCAAACCGATAACAGCACAAATATCACCACTTTCCATTCGGTCTATCTTGCGGTGGCCCATACCTTCAAACGTATGGATTTCTTTGATTTTTGTTTTTTCCATCGAGCCGTCTCGATGAGCTATTGTCACGTTCATTCCCTCTGAAAGCATGCCACGATGAACGCGACCTACAGCGATTCGTCCGGTATAGTTGGAATAGTCCAACGAAGTGATCAGCATCTGCGGTGCTCCCTCCAAACGTTTCGGAGCGGGAATCACCTCAATAATTTTATCGAGCAAATAATTGATGTTGTCTGTAGGTTTACGCCAGTCCTCGCTCATCCAACCGTTTTTGGCAGAACCGTAAATTACGGGGAAATCTAATTGATCTTCTGTAGCTTTCAGATTATACATCAAATCAAATACCATTTCATAAACTTCCTCAGGCCGACAATTTGGCTTGTCCACCTTATTTACTACTACAATGGGCTTCAATCCTATTTTCAACGCCTTTTCCAACACAAAGCGTGTTTGCGGCATTGGTCCTTCGAAAGCATCCACCAAGAGGATACAACCATCCGCCATATTCAATACACGCTCAACTTCACCACCAAAATCAGAGTGGCCCGGAGTATCTATAATATTAATTTTGACGCCTTTGTATACAATGGATACGTTCTTTGACAAAATCGTTATGCCTCGTTCTCGTTCCAAGTCATTGTTATCCAAAATCAAATTACCAGTTTGTTGATTGTCCCTAAACAAATGACCCGCCATCAACATTTTGTCTACCAAGGTGGTTTTTCCATGGTCAACATGTGCAATGATGGCAATATTACGAATGTCTTGCATCTTTTTTGTATCCTTAAAATTTCTGAGCTGCAAAGTTACTACTTTTTAATGGAATATCTTTCAGTTTCTTTCTTTTATAATGTATAATCCATTATATTTGCATCCAAATAAATTCATTTTCTATCAATAATTCGTAATTTTGTGAGGTCGGCGAAGCAATTGGGCTGCCACGACTAGCATTGTTTTTCGAGTTTCCAACATGATAATCAAAGAATAAAAACAATATCGATTATGAAAAAACTGCTCTTTTTCGCATTCGTTGCCTTCCTATTGGCATCTTGCGGCACATCCCCCAAACAGGGCCTAGACGTTCTCGGACGCTGGTATGTTTATACCGATGATTCCTGCAAAGAAGTAGACTCCACAAACTTTTTTGAATTCCATAAAGACCAGACTTACCTGCGTCACTACCATGATGCCGGCAGTTTTGAAAATGGCACTTACGCCTGCAGCAACGATACAAAGCAAAATTATGGGAAAATGCCTTCAAAACGCATTACACTTATCAACCAAGCTAATGAAGAAACCTACATTGATGCCGTAAAAAACAACAAACAGACTATGTTTGTGATCAGTTATCGAATGAACGATAAACAAGATATTCTCTACGTTTCCAAGGACAAATCGTATAAGGAAAACAAATAATTCCCGAAAAAATCTCAGAATATTCTTGTTTAGCTATCAAAAACTTACTATCTTTGCACCCACTTTCTTTAGAATAGAGAGCAATAATAGTCATTCATTAATTTATTCAACATTTATGTATTTGGATTCTGAAAAGAAGAAAGAAATCTTTGGACAGTACGGAACGTCCAACTCTGATACCGGTTCTGTAGAGAGCCAGGTAGCATTGTTCTCATACCGTATTTCCCATTTGACGGAGCACATGAAGGCCAACCGTAAAGATAATACAACAGAACGGGCCTTAACAAAATTGGTAGGGAAGCGCCGCGCGCTCCTCAACTACCTCAAGAAACAAGACATCGAGCGTTACCGCGCCCTGATTGCTAAACTTGGCCTGCGTAAGTAGTTGCCGCTTCGTTTCAAAACTTTTTAAGCCGTTGTCTTCTTTTTGACAACGGCTTTTTATATTGTGATATTTCTTTTTGACTTCTCTAAAAGCAACACCACATCCTTGTTTTATTATTTATGAGTATCTAAACAAAAAACATTTGAAATTTTTTAAGTGATGTAATTTCACTTTTCCTCCCGACATAAAAATTAATTGAACTCATCTGACTTCTATAGTTTTCCTCATGAATTTCTTATCCAGCTGGTAAATTTAGGAATCTTTTTTACCATACAAACTTTCCGCATTACAGCTACCGACTTTGGCCTCTTGATTTTTCGCTTTACATTTAAAAAGTCTACGGCTTTGTTCGCTCCATAAATTCTTTTCCCGTAGCGTCTTTGAAGCTTTGTTTGGCAGCTTCATACCTCTGCTGCGCATTTTCCAATGCAGACTTGGCCCCATCTACCTCCTCCTGCATTTCATCCACTGCAGTCTGTTTCTCTGCCGGAGTAGCATAAGTAGCATGTTGAAGACTGTCCAGCTTTACACTGGATTGAGCAATCACAGTGTTAATACTATCAACCTGTTTGATAGCAACTTCGGCATTCTTCTGAGCGTCATCGGCTTTTTGCCTATCCGTACATGATGCAAAAACAAGCCCCACAAACAAGCCCAATAAAATTTCAATTTTTCTCATTTTGAAATTGTTTTAATCCCATCGCGTTTCTATAGTATACGTTCTGGGTAATATATAACGACTACAAATATACAGTTTTTTCCTCTAAGCTTTCATTCTCGCTTTTTTAAACTAATCATTTGATCAACCAAACTATAATCTGTCCTGCAAGATTATCATACACTTTTCACATAAATCTAAGCAACCGAAATAGCCTGTTGACTTTCTATATTTATGGCTCATCTATTTTTCAACAATATGTAATATACTTGGTGACGCGGTGCGTTTCTTTTGTGACGCAGTGTGTCATTTTAGTGACGCGGTGCGTTTTTTTGATGACGCAGTGCGTCATTATGTTTAAAACGCATTTCTTTAAGAGCATCTTTATAAAATATACACTCCTAGAAGTCGTCATCAGGAAGAAATGAGTAAGGGGAGACAGAGTATGGAAACTTTTATACAGACCACGATTGTATAGTTGGAAAGTCTTTTTCATCGCATTTATAGCAATTGACAAAAATTCTTCAAGGAATAAAAAAACGAACTGACATTTTTTTTTAAACCCTTTTCATAATCGGTAGGAAAAGCGTAACTTTGTATGTTATTAATCCTTCAAAAGGCAATTTTACCCTAAAATGACAATCACCATTCAGAAAGTGACAGGAAAAACGGAGCTTAAACAATTTATCCGCTTTAATTACGAGATGTATAAGAAAAACAAGTATTCGGTTCCCGACTTGTACGAAGATATGGTTAAAACTTTTTCACCTGAAAAGAACCCTGCTTTTGAATTTTGTGAAGCAGATTATTTTTTGGCCTATCAAAACGAAAAAATTGTGGGGCGCATAGCTGCTATCATTAATCGCCGTGCTAACGAGAAATGGGGTATACAAACTGTGCGCTTTGGCTGGATAGACTTCATTGATGACGAAGAAGTAAGTCGCAAACTTATTGAAGCCGTTATTAATTGGGGGAAAGAACGCGGTATGAAAACGATAGAAGGACCTTTGGGCTTTACAGACATGGATGCCGAAGGCATGCTCATAGAAGGTTTTGACCAACTCAGTACAATGGCTACCATTTATAACTATCCATATTACCCACAGCACATGGAAAAGCTAGGTATGAAGAAGGCCATGGACTGGATAGAGCTGAAATTGTTCGTACCGGACATAATTCCTGATAAATATACCAGAATTTCAACGATCGTGAAAGAAAAGTATCATCTACATATCCGGAAGTTAAAAAGTATACGCGAAATCAGACAAACCGGCATCGGATATAAAATTTTCGATCTCATCAACGAAGCCTACTCGCCTCTTTTTGGTTATTCCGAAATGACAAAGGGCCAGATAGATCAGTACGTGAACGAATATTTACCCATTCTGGATTTAAACATGGTTACCCTCGTTGAAAATGAAGAGAATGCGCTCATTGGTGTAGGCATCTCCATGGCATCACTCTCCACAACTTTACAAAAAGCCAAAGGAAAATTATTTCCCTTTGGTTGGTTTTATTTTCTTAAAACACTCTATCTGAAGCGTCCGCCCATTTTGGACTTACTACTTATCGCCGTAAAACCAGAATATCAAAACAAAGGTGTAAATGCCCTCCTCTTTACGGATCTCATACCTATTTATAAAAAGTACGGATTCAAATGGGGAGAAACAAATCCTGAATTGGAAATAAATGACAAGGTGCAAGCACAGTGGCAATATTTAAAAACGGAACAACACAAGCGTCGCCGTTGCTTCACCAAAGAAATATAGTTCTTATACAAATATGTCAGAAGAAGAAATACAAATGGCTGAAGGCATTTCTGCCTACAACGACGAAAGCATCCAGCATCTGAGCGACATGGACCACGTGCGCACACGCCCAGGTATGTATATCGGACGTTTGGGCGATGGTTCTCACGCAGAAGATGGCATCTATGTATTACTAAAAGAGGTTGTGGACAACAGCATCGATGAATTTCGCATGGACTTCGGCAAACGCATCTACATCGACATCGTGGATCAAAAAGGAATGCGCATCCGCGATTATGGGCGTGGCATTCCACAAGGGAAGCTGGTAGAAGCGGTGAGCGAACTCAATACTGGTGCCAAATATGACACAAAAACCTTTAAGAAAAGCGTAGGCCTCAACGGCGTAGGTCTGAAAGCTGTCAACGCCCTGAGTTCTCTATTTGAAGTTTCATCCTATCGAGAAGGAAAAGTACGCCACCTCTCCTTTGAACGTGGGCAACTATCTAAAGACGAGACCCTCGACACCACCGACGAGAACGGGACAGAAGTCTACTTTGTACCAGATGAAACACTTTTTCTGAATTACGAAATTCATGATGAATTCATTGAAGAAAAACTCCGCAATTACACTTATCTGAATTCAGGTCTGAACATTTACTATAAGGGGCAACACATCATGAGTCGCAATGGGCTTGAAGACCTCTTGAACGACAACATGACCGTTCCGGCACTTTACCCCATTGTTCGTCTGAAAGGAGAAGATATTGAGATTGCTTTCACCCACACCAATCAATATGGAGAAGAGTACTATTCTTTCGTAAACGGGCAGCACACCACGCAGGGTGGAACGCACCAAAGTGCTTTTAAAGAACACATCGCACGTGCCTTCAAGGAATTTTATGGGAAAACGAATATTGACGTACAGGACGTACGCAACGGCATTGTAGCTGCCATCGCGTTAGATGTCGAAGAACCGATGTTCGAAAGCCAGACCAAAATCAAACTTGGTTCGCTTACGATGTCTCCAGGCGGCGTCAGTGTGAACAAATTTGTAGGTGATTTCATAAAAGAGAACGTTGATAACTACCTGCACAAGAATCCAGAAATGGCCGAAATCCTTCTCCAAAAAATTCAGGACTCCGAGCGGGAACGTAAAGCCATGGCTGGTGTAACAAAACTTGCACGTGAACGAGCCAAGAAGGCAAATTTGCACAATGACAAACTACGTGACTGCCACATCCATTATAATGACGCACGCGGGAATAGGCAAGAAGAAAGTTCCATTTTCATCACAGAGGGACTCTCAGCCAGCGGTTCCATCACAAAGAGTCGCGACGTAGCCACACAAGCTGTATTCAGCCTGCGAGGCAAACCATTAAACAGTTTTGGACTGACAAAGAAAATTGTTTACGAAAATGAGGAATTCAACCTACTACAGGCAGCTCTAAATATTGAAGACGGGCTCGACGGACTGCGCTATAACAAGGTCATTGTGGCCACCGATGCTGATGTTGACGGCATGCACATACGCCTACTCATGATAACCTTCTTTTTGGAATTCTTTCCAGATCTGATAAAAAAGGGGCATGTTTATATTTTACAAACGCCCCTCTTCCGGGTACGCAACAAGGTTAAAAAGCTTCGCAAAAGCACGACAGAAAAAATTCATTTGGAGGCCAATGCTGCAGGTGCAGCCATTCTAAAACAACAAAAAAGTTCTACACGCGCAGAGTTCGAAACCCGCTACTGCTATACAGAGCAAGAACGTCTGAAAGCCGTTCAAGACCTAAAACCAGAACCAGAAATCACTCGATTTAAAGGTTTGGGAGAAATATCTCCTGATGAATTTAAATACTTCATCGGCGCTGACATGAGACTAGAACGCGTTTCGCTTCACAAAGACGATCATGTGGACGCTCTTCTCGGCTACTATATGGGCAAGAACACTTCCGAAAGACAGGACTTCATCATCAATAACCTGAGCATAGAGGAGGATCTTCCCGATGAACACTTTGTAGAAGGATAATAAATTGATAAACACGAAGGGTACTTGTTTCATGGAAACTCTCCCTAAGAATATAATCACATCAGAATATGGAAAGAATTGCTTTGTTTCCCGGAAGTTTTGACCCTTTTACTGTGGGTCATGCCAGCGTTATACGCCGTGCCCTGCCGCTTTTCGACAAGATTATTATTGCAGTAGGCATCAACGAGGCCAAGAAAACACTTTTCACAATAGATCGGCGCATGGGTGAAATACGCCGCATTTACAAAGATGAGCCCCGCATTGAAGTACAGAGTTACGACACCTTAACTATTGACTTTGCAAAAAAAGTAAGAGCGAATTTCATTTTGCGCGGTTTACGTTCAGTGCGCGATTTTGAATATGAGCGCGACATTGCAGAAATGAATAGTCACATTTCAGGCATCGAAACTGTGTTACTTTTCACAGAACATCAGTATGCCTATGTCAGTTCGAGTGCCATACGCGAACTCATTTCATATGGTAAAGACGTTCAAGAATATCTGCCTTAATATTATTTCCAACATTTCTATTTAAATGAAATTACATATCATCATGAGAAAAACAATACTATTTTTATCACTACTACTGGTCTTCCAAACTGCATCCGCGCAACAGTTGACAAAAGAATTGGAGATGTCATTGAGGAAAATCACGACGGCTGTGATTGCTGTCAAAACGCTCTACGTGGATACTGTAAACACGAGCAAGATGACCGACGAAGCCATCAAAAGCATGCTCGCCTCTCTAGACCCGCACAGCAGCTACACCAATGCCGAAGAAACCAAAAAACTCAACGAGCCACTAAATGGTAATTTTGAAGGTATCGGCGTACAGTTCAATATACTTGAAGACACACTCGTTGTTGTTCAAACAGTATCCAAAGGTCCCTCTGAAAAAGTAGGCATCTTAGCCGGCGACCGCATCATCAGTGTAAATGATTCTGCCATTGCCGGAGTGAAAATGGACAGAACTGAAATTATGAAACGCTTGCGAGGGCCCAAAGGCACAGTGGCTTTATTGGGGATTGTGCGTCGTGGCGTGCCGGAAGTACTAAAATTTCGTGTAGTACGCGACAAAATACCTCTTTATTCTGTTGACGCAGCATACATCATCAGCCCAGGTATCGGTCTTATCCGCATCAGCAGCTTTGCCGCCACTACAGGTAAGGAAGTTGAACAAGCTATCGACAAACTCAAGAAAAAAGGTATGAAAAGTCTCATTCTTGATTTGGAAGAAAACGGAGGAGGATATCTGAGTGCCGCCACAGAAGTTGCCAGCCAATTCCTAAAAGAGGGGGACATGATCGTTTATACCGACGGACGCGCAGTACCACACGCAGAATATAAAGCTACCGGAGGAGGCCATTTCCTTGATGGTAATGTTGTTGTTTTGGTTGACGCCTACACCGCATCTGCTGCTGAAATTGTTAGTGGCGCCCTACAGGATCAAGACCGCGGAATTATCGTTGGGCGTCGTACTTTTGGCAAAGGACTCGTACAACGTCCAGTGGACTTGCCGGACGGCTCACTCATCCGCATCACAGTATCACATTATTTTACCCCTTCAGGACGCTGCATTCAGAAACCCTACGTAAAAGGAGACTCTAAAGATTATGATGAAGATATTTTGAAACGCTTGAAAGACGGCGAAATGATGCATGCCGACAGTATTCATTTCGCAGATTCGCTAAAATACAAAACATTGCGGAAAGGTCGCACAGTATATGGTGGAGGAGGCATTATGCCAGATTATTTCGTTCCATTGGACACGACAATTTATACCATGTATTATCGCCAATTGAGTTTGAAAAATATCATTTTGAATAACTACCTGAAATATTCCGACAAACAACGTAAGCAATTGACAGAACAATATAAGGATTTCGATAAATTTAAAAGAGAATATGAAGTGCCGCAATCACTTATTGACACAATTATTGCAAACGGCACCCGCATGAACGTGAAGCCCAAAGACAATACAGAATTGCAGAAGACCCTGCCAATACTTAAACAAACGCTGAAAGCTCTTACTGCACGCGATCTCTGGGACATGTCAGAATATTTCGCGATTGTTAATGAAACAAATCCTTCCGTGCGAAAAGCCATCGAGCTGTTGACAAACAAAAAATAAAAATCAAACTTCTCCTAATCAGTACACCATCAAGCGGAGCAACTTCATTTCAAAAAGTTGCTCCGCTTTTTCACCTTATTATTACTCTCGCAATGTACGTACGTTCTTTCTATTCTCTTAATTTCTTAAGAAATTTGACATCCTTTTCGGAATAATATTAGAAAACATGGAATCGTTTAATAAACCACGTCTTCATCATTTGAGTAAGAACAGCATAGCACATCAATATTAAGAACAGATAAGGAAAATACATAAACGGAAGTTTCTGCAATCCCAACAAATGTGCAACAGGCAAAAATGGAATAATTATACCAATGCACATAATTAGTATCGTCAATGCTAAAACTGGACGAGTAGCACAACTTTGAATAAACGGAACTTTACGTGTGCGAATTAAATGGATAATTAAGGTTTGAGACAACAAACCCTCTACAAACCATCCTGTCTGAAACAAACTCTGATTTTGCGGACTATTTGCCTTAAATACAAAAAACATCAATGCAAACGTTGCATAGTCAAAAATAGAACTGATAGGCCCTATGAAAAGAATAAACTTTGACAAGAAAGAAGCGTCCCACTGTTGTGGTTTATTAATATATTCTTCATCAACATTATCCCATGGAATGGATATTTGAGAAATATCATAAAGCAAATTCTGCAATAGTAATTGTACGGGCAACATCGGCAAAAATGGTAAAAAAGCACTGGCACCAAGCATACTAAACATATTTCCAAAATTACTACTTGTTGTCATCTTAATATATTTCAGAATATTTCCGAATGTCTTGCGTCCGTAAACCACTCCCTTTCTAAGAACATTCAAATCATTTTCAAGTAGAATAATATCAGAGCTTTCCTTTGCAATGTCAGTTGCTGTATCAACGGATATGCCAACATCAGCCTGCTTTAAAGCAGCGGCATCGTTAATGCCATCCCCTAAAAAACCTACTGTATGTCCTTTTAATTGCAAAAGCCGAACAACTCTGCTTTTTTGCAATGGATTTAACTTCGAAAAGATACTGATCTCATCTATTTTTGAAATAAATTCTTCATCCGAAAGCTCATCCAATTCATTTCCGATTATAATGTGATCAATGGGCACCCCAACCTCTTTACAGATTTTTTTTGTCACAATCTCATTATCCCCTGTCAACACTTTTACATGAACACCTAAATCGTGTAGGCGCTGTATGGCCTCACATGCAGAAGGTTTTGCGGGGTCAAGAAAACCAATAAGTCCGGCGATTATCAAATTACTTTCGTCTGATACGGAGTAATTCAAATCACGTGGTTCAAATTCTTTTACAGCAACCAACAAAACGCGCATGCCTTCCTCATTCATTGCATTCGACTCACGCAGAATCAATTCCCTTGTTTTACGATTAAGAGGTATTATCTCATCCGTAAAAATCTGAAGATGATTATCATCTCCTGGATCAAACGCAAACGAAGATATCGATAAGATTTCTTCTACAGCTCCCTTGCAAATTAATAAATGCTTCCCATCTTTTTTTCTTAAAATGACAGATAATCTGCGACGATGAAAATCAAACGGTATTTCATCTATTTTTTCAAAATCGCGTTCAACATGCAATTCCTCATTTAATTCTGCATGAGTAATTATGGCCTTATCCAAGAGGCTCTTTACACCGGTCTGATGAAAACTATTAAGATAAGCCCAACTAAGAACTTCATCATCATCAACACCATATATATTAATGTGTTTTTCCAATACAACCTTATCCAACGTCAGAGTTCCTGTCTTATCTGTACATAAAACGTCCATTGCTCCGATATTCTGAATAGCATTGAGACGTTTAATAATCACTTTATACTTGCTCATGTTCACAGCACCTTTAGCTAAATTTGCCGTCACAATCATCGGCAACATTTCTGGTGTAAGACCGACAGCAACAGCAATTGCAAAAAGCAAGGCATCATACCAGTTGCCTTTCATAAAGCCATTAATCATAAAAATGAGTGGCACCATCAACAGCATGAAACGAATTAGCAACCAACTGATTTTACTGATTCCCTTGTCAAAACTCGTTTCTACACGCTTTCCGATAACTGTTTTACTGATCGAGCCAAAAAAAGTTCTTTCGCCCGTATTAACGGCCACAACGGTAGCTGAACCATTAACGACATCCGTTCCCATAAAACAAATATCAGACAATTCAAAGGGAGAAAAATGTTTAGCCTCTTCTACAGATTGGCTGTTTTTTTCAACAGGAATAAATTCCCCCGTCAATGAGGACTGATTCACAAACAAATCCTTAGACTGAAGTACCCTGCAATCTGCGGGAATCATGTCTCCTGCAGACAGTTGAATAACATCTCCGGGAACAATTTCTTCAAAATCAATTTCTGATTTACCTATTTCTTGACGAATAACAGTTGCTGTTGTGGTAACAAGTTCTTTAAGCTTTTCTGCAGCACAACCGCTTCGATATTCCTGAACAAAACGGATCACAACACTTATCAATGCCATTATCGAAACAACAATAACGGTTTTGTAGTCTTTTTCAGCCGGCGCCGCAAGCCACACATCAATGACAAAAGAAATAATTGCAATTAGAGCCAGAATCCCAATAAAAGGATTCACAAAAGCTGAAAAAAGTTGCTGATACCACGAACGCGTCTTTTCTCTTTTAATACGATTTGAACCAAATTCTTCCCGATTTCTAAAAACGTCCTCCTCTGTCAGTCCACTTAATGAACAGTGATAGGTATCTATGAAATCTTGTTTTTCTAAAACGGCTGCAGTAATAAGATTTTCAGCAACAGTAGATTGTGAATTGTTTTTGCTTCTAAAATCAATCTGCCCAATGGCATTCTTGAACTTCTTTACCATAAGTTATACCTTTAATTTTAATCCGTCAAAAGATATAACTGATGATAAACACAGATTATGACTTCCTAACGGATACAGTTAAATATTATTTTCTCTGGACTCGGATAAGGACCGTCATTCATTTTGATAGTTATTTTTAAATTGCGTGCAAAGTTAGTGCTATAAATCGATATGAAAAGAAACAATTTTCAAGTTTAGTCATTCTTTTAATAAAATACAAGAAACGAGGAGACCCATTTAACACTTTACCAATCTATAAATTAAGAACAACACTTTCCAGGAGCTAAAAAATCGTCTGACTTACATTATTTTCAATTGATATATAGTAATTTTGTATAGAAATACATTTCATTTATTATGAGAAAAACTTTAATCTCCTTACTGCTCCTTTTTATTACAGGAACAGTCATCGGGGCCGACGACCTGAATATCGTTTTTATTGGCAACAGCATCACTTATGGGGCAACATTGGAAGACCCTGCAACCGAAGCTACTCCTGTGAAAG
>Ga0172377_10004066_pt1 | contig 15041 bp, 15 predicted proteins | sample Pumphouse3metaG_FD_119749 | JGI IMG/M metagenome (GOLD analysis project Ga0172377, IMG submission 119749) | Leachate microbial communities from a municipal landfill in Southern Ontario, Canada - Pumphouse #3 metaG | ecosystem: Engineered > Solid waste > Landfill > Unclassified | place: Canada... | reverse complement strand
TTAACTATCGCAGATATAGAGTCTATCAGAAAATATGCGCAGAAAATCAATGAGGATTATGTAGAGAACAGGAACCGGGCAGGTATCGGGAAGAGGCTTCTGGCTTTAGATTCAGAATATGCGCGGGAGCATTTCAAGGATAGAGATGATTTGACGGATGTAAGATTAATAAAGTTAAATATTATTCCTTTTGACACCAGTATACATATCTATGATGACAAGATTGCCTATATAACTACCAATGAGAAATATTTTATCTCTACTATTATCAATGACCCTTCGGTTTATTCGATGCAGAAAGCTATTTTTGATTTCATCTGGTCTGCTGTTTAGTAGTCGGCTCGCTCAAATAGGTGGTATATTTCCGACGAGTTATTTTCTTTCGGAATCAATCGTGTTATAGCGTATCCGTGGTCGCCTGCTTCGTTGATTTTTTCCAAATCGTCTTGATCTTCCGTATTAAGTCTTAAGACAAACTTTTCTGATTGTTTTTCTAAAAGCTCTCTCAGGGAGCTGTCTTTATTGTAAAACTTTTCAATCAGTTCTGAGCCGTCTGTCTTATCGGAATATTTGGCGTCGCGAGTTTCCTTATTGCGAAGAATCTTGTAATAGAAGATGTCGGCGTTCTTGTTTTTTTCTGTCCCATTTACTACCCATCCCGTCTGGTTGATATGGAAGAGAGAGCAGGGGTCTCCGACTTTGGATATGGCTACGGTCGTTTCGGTTTCGTTGATGCTGTCTAAAACTTTTTCGTTCATAGCTTTGCCGATTGCGGAGTTTTTAAATTCCGGATCTACGGCGAAAGTTGCCGCATAAAGATTTCCATTATTTTGCTTATCAAATCTCATCGTTGATATTATTTTGTCTTCTCCGTCTTTCTGCTTTTTGAGAAGATACCACTTGCTGACATTGTCTGCAAAAGATTTTTCGATTCCAGCCGTTATGTTTGCGAGCCTGTTTCTGTCTTTACTATAATTTTTTTCGATAATTTTTTTTATCTCTTCTTTTTCTGCTTCAGACAAGTCAGTCGTCTCTCTGATAGTCAGATCCAAATATTTCAATTCCGAAAAATCATTAATTTCTCCGCTTGCATAGGCGGTTTTGAAGATGGACGAGAAGAGGATATTTTCCGAATTTATTTTGGACAGTTTTTGGATTATATCTGATTCGATGTCTTTGATATTTTCTGAATTTTCAATTTCATCGGAGAAATCTATTATCAGTGTGTTGGCGCGGGAAAGTAGGTTCTCCCCGATTTTTCGCATTTCTTCTGATGAGACATTTCTATCTTTTTGAAACATCTGTGCTATCTCTTCTCTGCTTTTTTCGATTTGGTTAATAATTTCGGCATATTTGTCAAAAATGGCATTGGAGGTTTCCTTGTCTAGTTTTTGGCCTATTCCTAAAATTTTCTCTCCCATATCTTCTCCGGCTTCAAGGGAAAGGAAGGCTGTGATCCTGTTGATTTTATTTTCTTCGTCGGTGCTATCGGATAAGAAGTCTCTTACTCTGTCTACTTCTTGTTCATTTTTTTCTGAAAGAAATTTCAAAAAGTGGAGCTGGTGGGCAAAAGGGATCTGTTTTATATCTACCCCGATCTTTTCTTCGATTTTTATTCGCATTTCCGGCTTATGAAAGTGTTGTATCAAAAGAGCGATTTCTTCTGAACTTTCGTTTTTCATAAGGGCGTAATTATATTTTTCCATCAGTGTGTCGTAATCTGTGAAATCTGCTTTGATATATTTTCCTTCAAATTCTTTATCCAGTTCTGATAATTTTTTAAGCAACCCTTTCATAATTATTTCTTTTTTTTCCGGGGGTAGTACTATCGCTAATCGCGGCTCTCCTATTAGTCCGGTTATTTCTTCTTCGCTAATTTGATTATTCGTAATACGGAGCCACTCTTGCGCCTTTTGTTGTGGAGAGAAATATTGCTCCTCCTCCATTATTTTCTTGCTCATTATTTCTATAATAACTTTGAATTGAATCATCTCCGGATTTTCTTTAAAAACCTCAGAGGATTCTTGCAGCGATTTTAGATATTTGAGTTTTATCGGTAGCGGGTCAATTCGAAAAGATTCAGGGTCTATTTTTGCAAACTTAATGGGCTTATTCGTTTGATCTGTTATCGCTATCAAATCTTTTCCAATTCTTACTATTTTTTCATCCGGTTCTAACGTCTGATTCGGAAAAAATATTTTTTCAATCTCATTCGATTCTTCTTCTTCTTGCTCATCGAGCGTTTCTTGGATTCTGGAATTGGATCGTTGAGATTCCCGGACTATTATTCCTTGGGAGGGATTTTCTTCTTCCTGACTTATTTTGTCTGTTGCGATATCAAGATAGTTGTCCAAAAAGAAGGAATTGTTTTCTTCTCTCAGCATTTCCAATAATTCTTTCAAATCTTCCGCGATAGCTCTATTCCCAAATGACAAAGAACGGGCGGCAAGCGCTTCCATAATTTCTATATAATCCATTTTTTCCCCTTGTGGGCTTTTTTTTATTTTAGCTATCATTGCTTCTTTCACATATTCATATTCCCATGCCATATCTAACAGCATGGTGCTACCTGCTCCGCCCTGAAATTCTGGAATCCTGCTTATTTCGGCTGTTAGCTCGAATTTACTTTCAGGATCAAGACCACTGGATATATTTGGTGTCATTGAAAACAGGGCTTCGTTGATTGTTGTCGCAAAGCCTTCTCTGATACTTTCTTTTTCGATTCCTTTTGTAAAAGCAATCAATTCTTCAAGGAAGATGCGGATTCCTTGTTGCATCTTATGATCAAACCCTCTCTCTGTTCGAAAAAGTTCGCTCTCTGTTATTTTTCCTATCTCTTCTTCTACGTCTCCAATCTCTTGGAAAGTATCCGGTGATTTTCTATAAACCCCATCCTTCTCCTGACAAGAGCTCAAATATCTACTAAAAGTATTTTGGGCAAATTCTCTAATTTTATTTTTTTGTAGCTCTGATAGCTCTTTTTCGCAATTATTCTCCACAGAAGGCTTCTCGCCTTCCGGGGTGATTTCGGTTGGACTGTGTATTTCTCCTGATTCGAACATATTTTTAAGTTATTTTTTCTTAATCTCATTTTACCTTAAAAGACAATGAATTGAAACTTTGTTTTTTGAGATTCGTTGGTTCTATTATAACGTGTTACGTAATAATGACAATAAAAAGAGTAACGCAAAATGGAATATAACATTATAAATAAGCCAATTAATGGCTATCATATAATATCAACTATACAAAGGCATTGACAAATAATTAAAACTATGCTATCATACGCAGTTACGATAAAGATAGACAAGAAAGTACATTCAAAATTTTAGTAATTTGACCAATAGAAGGAGAGAACTATTGAATGCAGATATTCAGGAAAGATAATAGTTTTTAGCCAACTTTTGACCAGAAGGGAAATCGAAAAAGCTTATTATCTTTTTTTGATGAAAAATGCGCTGTCATTCCTGTGAAGACAGGAATTCAGGTTGAAAGCAAATAAAATGATAAATAGATTCTCGCCGGAGTACATCCTCGCCACGGCAAGGGCGGGAACGATAAATCGAATAAAGCAGAAAGGATTACGGAGGAGAGAGGAAAATCAAATAGGGCGTAGATTATTTAATGATCTCTATCACTGATTTTTAAAAAATCGCCTTCGTTATCTTCTCTGTTTATAGTATAGGATAAAAAAAGAGAAGGGATGAGAAAATGAAAAAAGAAACTCATAATATGCCGGGACCGCTCCAAAAGAGTGGTACCCAGAAGGACCTGGCATCTATTTCTAGATTTAGAAAAGTTTTCAAAACGAATAATAGGCTTTGAAGGCTGGTGGAAAAATAGTACATTGAAAAGATAATTTATAATTGTCTCCATTGTACCAAGTTGGCAGGAAGTAATCTTTCCTTATTTATGAAAAAACAAGGGAAGTTTACTTTCTGCCAAAAGGCAGCGAAGTATCTTTCGACCAGAAGCTGGCGAAGGATGTGCGAAGAACTCGCACGAAACAAGAAGATCGTTTTTATAATGAACGGATTCTTGAGTTACCATGGAGGTAGAAAATATGATAAGAATAGATGCTGGGAAAGTTTTGGAAGAAATGAATAAAATATTTAATTTGATAAACACTCCTTTTACCGGAGATGAAAAAGTAAGGTTGAAAACAATGTTGTCCGACAAGAGTGTTGAGGGGCGATGGCTCTGGGGGGATGAATATGGAATTAGTACAATATATCAGTCTCCCGATGGCAAATTTCATCTCGCAACAGGTGGTGATGATATTCCAGAAAAAGTATTGCCAGCGGCAGTACTCCGAATTGTCGTAGAAGCCACTCAAGGGTATGGGGCAACCAGACGTCTTTACTACACAATGGCTTCCAGCTTTGAAGGTCTGGAGGAAGGCTTTCAGCATATAATTGAAATGTTGAAACTTTGTATTAAGGAGGGGATGTCGATTCTCGTGTTTGACTCACAAAACATGAGTAGCGAGAATCTTCCTGGTATCGTCGTAAAAACACGCTGGCCTTATGACGAACTGGGGCATGACTGGCTTGTCGTTATTGGCAGGCCAAAAGGTGGGATTAGGCTGGAGGCTTTTAAAGGCCTGAATCAGCAGTGGTATAAGCCTATCTCCAGCTCGGGAAGTCCCCATTCAATGTCGGCCCTTTGGTTCGAAGGTGTTCCTAAATAAAAAAAGTTTAAAAAAAATGATTTCGAAAAGCTTGCCGTAAATTCAAGCAAGCTTTTCACCTTTTACTTTAGAATATTATTTAAAATAATATTCTAAAAAGAGAGGAATGATCTTTAAAAAAATAATCAAAAAATATAAGCAATGAAAAACATTGTGATGTTGGGTTGTGTCTTTATCTTTTTATGAAGACAGAATTCAACGTCGCAAGGTTTAATATAAACAAAACGAAACAAAACAAAAACGACTTGTGACGGAAAAGAGAAGGTGAAACAAATGACAGTATATTTATTTCCGTTCGGTTCTCGTTATTACGATGAGAGCCGAGATGAAGACTATTGCGTACTTGAAGGATGTCCTGAAAGTATACAACTGCATTCCGTGACAATTACATCATCATGGACATGCAAAGATATTCTTGCCGTTCCTTTGTCAACGGAAGAATTAAAAATAATGTCTTCCAAAACAAGGGCGCAGCTTAAAGAGTGGGGTATCCCCAAGCCAGATTTTTGGTTCATAGACGAAAACAAAGATCATCCGATGAGGTTGTTAATTCTAGCCTGCCTCATCAAAGATTGGCCGGAATATAAAGTTTTCTTTGAGACCGAATTCGGAGAAACGGTAAACATCGAAGGGAATGATGAAAAACTTATCCTTTCGATGAAAAAAAACATTGGAAGATGGGAATCTGAAATTCCCCACAAGAATAACCTTCTTAAAAGGTTATTTGCACAAAGGCAGTTGGAGGAGTATCAGAAAGGAAGACTTCTGAATACGAAATCCGAAATTTTTCCAGAGCTGGATTTAGATTTGATTGATTCCAAATACGGCTATGAAGGGTGGGGCGATGAGTCTTGCCTAAAAAAGTTTCTAGAACAAAAGGTGGGAATTAAAGCGACTCCGGTGTTTGTTTATGCCAAGGGGGCGCGTGGCTGTATCCCGGAGTTGGGAAGAGCAGACTACTTCGCCGTAAAGAAATACGGAAAAAATGAAGTAGTCCTAGTTCTGGAAGAGACTAGCACATATCAAACCTTTTTCGAGGAGATTTCTCTTCCTCTTGATTTGTGGGAAGAAGCGATGAAAATTCAGGCGGTGATACTATTATAAAAGTTTTCGATGTTTTAAGAAAAAAACCTTCTATAGAGGTGCAAATCGTTGCTCCTATGCCGCTTCACATCATAGATAAAGATTGTAAAAGCCTTGATGTGGAAACGCTGAATTTTTTGGTAAAATGTCGAACTCTGCAAATGAAGGCTTCTGGGCCTTTGCCGGCAGAGATGGGCTTCCGTTACGTAACGGAAGGAATCAGTTCTGTTGAGGGGGAGTATTGGGTATATCAGCTCCCCCTTGAAGTAACTGATTGGCAGGTGTCTGCCTTTCAAGATGGGGTGAGTTTCATAGGAAAAAAGGGAAAAACGTTTCAGTTTATCCCGCCATCCGGAGAATATTGTGCAACTCCAGGAGGATTAAAAAGACCTACTCGGGAAAAAAATTATGCCACATTCCATCTGGAAAAGTGGCGAATTGATAAAACGCTCACCTCTGAAGAAACCTGGGGTGAATATGAAAAAACGATTCAGGGCCCATATGAAAAAGCTTTGGAGGAATTCGAGAGTGGATTGGCTAAAGAGCGCCAATTCTACACTTTTGAATTCTGGCAGAATAAACTTGAAGAGGCTGCCGCTAAAATCAAAAATAATGCCGAACAAGCTCTAAAATGGCTTGATTCGGAGGAGGTGGTAGCTAAAAGTAAATTCAAATAACTTATGCTGATTGCCGAGCAGAATTTCGAAAAGCTTGCCTTGTTCAAGCAAGCTTTTCACCTTTTATCCTAGAATATTATTTGGAATAGTATTCTGAGAATTAAGGGAATGATCTTTAAAAAATAGTCAAAAAATATAAGCAAAGAAAAACTTTGTGGCGCTTAATTATGGCTTTAGCAATGTCGGAGCTATTGATATATCTATTTCTAGTTTCACTCTCTCCATTTTTGAAACGAGAAATATGTCGATGGTTTTCACTTCGTGAATTTCGCAGATGTTATAGTCATAAACAAGCGTCGCAAGGAAAAATATTATAAACAAAAAAATAAAAACGACTTGTGACAATAAATAATACAGATGGAGTAGATGAAAGATGAAGAAAAAAATAATATATATCATACGAGGTGTTTCCGGATCAGGAAAAACCTCTTTGGGAGAAAATCTTGTTGAAACTGCCATCCTGGCGGGGAAAACCGCAAGTCAGTTCGAAGCAGATCAGTTTTTTACTGATTCTGCTGGAAATTATTTATTTAATCGTGATGAGCTTCAAAAAGCCCATGACGATTGTTTCGATCGTTTTTGTGAGGCGATTGGTTCTGAGGTGGAAGTTGTAGTCCTTACAAACACTTCTACTAAGGAATCGGAATTTCAGCGTTATCAAGAATACGCTGAAAAGAATGGATATATAGTTTTTGTGTCTGTGGTAGAACATAGGCATAAAAAAGGGGATAGTCATAATATTTCTCAGGAGGTGAAAGAAAGGCAGGAAGAAAACCTCAGGGCAAATCTTAAATTGGTTTTATAATAAAAACGACTTGTGGCGGAAAAAATAAGTGGAGGAGATAAAATGGATAGTTCAGATGATGAAACGATATTGTTTTTAGAAGATTCAGATGAAGTGATCTTTGCAAAGCTCAAAGGGATTTCGTTAAAAAAAATGTCAGGGGAAGAACCACTCCTGAGAATTGAAAAGGAAAGATATACCTTTGGTTTTCAGGAAATCGATGTCGATTTATGCGGGTCATGGGAGCGGTGCACATATCTCTGTTATGTCGATACTAGTGATATAGCAGAATATTATGTTGGTATGCCAAACAATGTCGAGGAGTTGCAAAAAATTCTCTTTGAGATAGTGAAAGAAGAAATGGAATATCTTAAAGAGGGCAGGGGGTGATTTTCTGTCTTATCATTATGGTATTCCGGATTACCCAACTTGTCAGCGTATAGTTGAAAAATATTCTTTATATTTCACAGCACGCAGACAGGAGATTTAGGGATTCGTAATTAAGTCTTTTAATTATAGGATTCCAGACCGAAAGATTCTCAGATAGCCTTTCCCGGAAAGTCCCGAAGTCTCCGCGATGGAGCTTTGTGGTATTACCTTCGTGACAGACCTTGCCACGGGCGCGATAAAAAGGTTTTTGATGCTTCCTAAATTTTATAATCTTGAGGAAGCGGAAGAAACCCTGTGGGAAGAGGTTAGAAAGAAAGAGATAGGTAATGTGACCGTCAAACGGGACGGCTCGCTTATCAGGTTTATTGAACTACCGAACGGAATAATCATTGCCAAGACTCAAAAGATGATTGGCAATGAACAGGCTTTTTGCGCTGAGAGGATTCTTGGCGAAAATGAAGGGTATAAAAATTTCGTGGAGTGGTCAATAAGAAAAAGAGTGGCTTTGCTATTCGAGCTTACCGCTCCGGATAATCAAGTCGTTCTGCAGCATCCCGAAACGCGTTTGACTCTGGTCAAAGCGCTTGAAGAAGAAACCTACAGATTTATCTCTCTTTCTGATCTAGAGCCTTTAACCACAAAATACGGAATTGATGTGGTGGAAGAGATTCGGGTCACGAATTTGTCAGATCTTATAGATCTGGCGAAAGAGAAAGAGGCGTTTGAGGGCTGGGTTGTCCAGTTCTTGGACGGACAGATGATGAAGCTGAAAACTACCTGGTATGCGGGGATACACAATCTGTGTACTTCGGATATCAGTGAACCTGAAGTAATTAGGCTGTCTATCGAAGGCAGATTTGACGATGTTTTTTCTGCCTTGCATATGTTGGGCAGACAAGATGTCATTGATCAGATTCTGCCGATTCATAGGACTTGTTCTGATTATGTTTCTGTCGAGCTTGGAAGAATCACTAAAATTCTTTCAGGCTTTGACGGAGATAAAAAGGCTTTTGCAGAAAAAACAGAAATAATCCTGCTTTTGGGATTATTATGTCATCTTGCACAATGCCGGAGAATCTGGAAAAGCTTATAAAACAAAACTTTTTAAAAGCCACTAAGACGCAAAAACAAGCGGTTGAGTGGCTGGAAGAGAGATAAAAGGAGGAAGTGTTATGAAGGTTATTTATGGAATCCTAGGTCGTGGAGTTTACTCCAATCTTGCAGAAGCTAAGTTGGAATTTTTCAAAACGGAAATCGCATCAAAATATGATTTCCGTTTAAAAATAGATAACTCAGCGCTTTGGTTCGCTGAGGCTAAAATTGAAGAATTGGAAGTGGAAAAGTTTGTTCTTCGCCTCGCTTATTATTATAAACAACATGTAGTAGAGGGGAAGATAAAAGTAATTAATAGAAAAGAAGAAAAAGAGGCGGGTGGAGAAGAAGAATACGTCATTGTTATGGGCAATGGGTTTTCCTGCGCTCTTGATATGTTTAAAATTGGAGGGGTATCGGCAGAACAAAAGGAGATGATTCTAACTATCGTAAAGAAATTTAACGATATGGAAGTCATCACTCCAGCGACCAGAGAGAATCGTCTAAAAGGGATGATTGAAAGTTGGTTGCCGAAATTGATGAAAGGCGAGGAAATTCGTTTCTTTTACAAGCAGGAAGAGGTAACTCTAACTGCTAATAGTGTAACGGATGAAATCGTACTGAATACTCCAGATAAAACGATTGTCTTTGGTCTGGAAACACCATGGGATGAAAGGATGTTTAGTTTGGGCGTGTTCTGGGTGATAAAGAAACTTTGTCTATGTTAGACGTCTAATGGATTAGTCGGTTCATAAAAGCAGCCGCGAAAGGAAACACTTTCTGCAGGCTGCTTATTTTTTTGAACCAAAATATCAAACATCTAATTCGTTCTATCGTTCCAGAGTTAGTGATACAAGCCGTCTCAGAGCGCAATAGGAGGTAAGCTGTTTGTAAGTTTTGACTCTATAGTCTTAAAATGGTAAGGTAGAGTTGAGAGTTGATATCTCTGTATTTTGTTTATTTCAAGAAAACAGTTTTTTGTGTAATTAAATAATACTATTTTATAATAATTAAATAATATGGATATACTAAAATTTCTTGAAGAGATTAATGCGATAGAAGACAAATTATATCAAGAAGTCGGAGAAAAGCATGAAAATCTCAGTTTTCCTTTTTTGGTTAGAAAACTTTTAGAGTCTAAAAGGTTAGACGAACAAATGGCTGTTGATTTGCAAGAACTATGGAAGACTCGTAACGAAGTGGTTTCTTCGGGAAATGCAGTCAAAGAAATATCTTCTAGCGCTCAGGTTGTTTTAGCTAGAACGATTAATAATCTTAATCAAAACTAACTATGGAAATTTTTAAAGAACCTTGCAAGCCGGAGCAGATTGCTGAGAATAAAGCTGAGGAACCCGTGAAAAAGGAAAGCAGAATATTGAGCGGGGCAGAAATAAGGGAGAATCTGGAAGATCCGAATTATTTGCCTTCGCGCAAAGAGATTATTACGGCGTTTCCAAGGAGGGATGATTTGTGGAAATATTGCACAAAAGAAGAAAACCAAGTTTTTGAGTTTTTTAACGAAGAACATTTAGAAGCTTTGGCTGATTATTTTATAGAAAGGATTAAGGAATGTGGTAAGGGGGAAGACGATCCTCTTATAATCCTTGAAATGGGAGCGGGTAATGGCAAATTGTCTCATTTTTTACAACAAAAATTAGAGAAAAAGGCGCCGGGGCAAGTAAAAGTTGTTGCTACAGATTCGGGAAGTTGGGAAATAGAAAATGTCTTTCCTGTTGAAAAGCTGTCGTGTGATGAGGCATTGGAAACACATAAACCAGATATCGTTGTTTTCTCTTGGATGCCCAATGGAGCTGATTATACTGAAGAGATGAGGGAATGTCCTACCGTTAAGGAATACGTGCTCATCGGAGAGACTGGAGGTGGCTGTTGTGGTAATGAATGGGAAACTTGGGGGTGTGATTATGACTATGATGAGGATAAGGGAATTCCTCCTTTTGAAAAAGACGGTTTTGAGATAGAAAGTCTTGAAGATTTACATAAGTTACAGATTTGTCGCACGGATTATAATTTAAGAGATCTTAGTCACTCCAATACGGTCTCTTTTAAAAGAAAGAAGTCGGAATCGGCAGATTAGTAAAATTATCGTTTTAATCTGTTTATCTAAAAAAAAACGACCTTTTGAAAGGTTGTTTTTTTATCTAAAGGATAGGTGATAACAAATCGATTTTAATCGTAAATCTTCCTAATATAGTTATTGTGTTTTTTCCTCGAATAACTCTCTGAAAAGTTCGTTGGTTTTTTTGTCGAGTTCTTTGCGTGGAATCTTTTGTGCCTTCGGTTTTTCTGAGAGATTGGCTATGTCTGTTTGCAGTGATACTATGTCTTCATTTTTTACGATTTCTCGCAAAATACCATGCAGTATGCCATCTTCTTTTATGATTCTCTTTATTTCTTGTTGGGCTTCTTCTCTGGAGTAATTTTCATTTTCTGCGAACAGTTTTTTCAGATGGTCGGATAGTGCGGGGACTATGCTGTGGAAACTCAGGCTTTCGAAAAACAGCACGCCACTTTTCGTATTCATCGTCCAATCGGAACCATTTTCAGATTGTTTAAGATAGCTTAGGATTTCATTCGAGTCGATAAAGTCTCCTCTCTCTTTCGAACTTTGTACATTAGTCCGGTTTTTGGCATCTTCTATCTTGAAATCTTCGTAAATTTTCGCTATGTCCGTAAGCCTCTGCTCTTTTTGCGGGATGCGGCTTTCGTCTTCTGGAATTCCGCCTCGGCTGTCTATCTTCCATAGTTCTAATAACAGAGGGAAATCGGGATTTTCCATAAGCTCTTTCTTTTTGCTGTCTTTCATTATCAGAAAATCACTTTTCTTCATATGGTTGGCGACTAGCCATACGACCTTATCGACAAATTCATTATCGAACCCCAGTCCCTCTTTCGAAATTCTTTTTTCTCGGGCAAAATCTTCCTTATCTATTTTTTCCCTACTATCCGGATCTTTTTGCATTTTTTCATACTCTTCCAGATTCGCTGACTTTGAGGGAGCTTTTAGGATTGATCGCGCCAATTGCGCTGAAAGTTTTTCGTGTGAGTAGAAAGTTATTTTTTCTTGATCTTGCTTCTCCTGCTCTTCACCTTTGTTCTCTTTTCCGATGTCGTGCAGCAGTGTCGCCCAGATAAGTTCTTCCGGTGCATCTTCCGGCAAGTTTTGCAGGCAGAGTTTCGTATGTTCCCAGGCATTACCTTCACTATGATGTTTGCGCGGCTGCTCGATTTTTTGCATATTATAGATTTCCGGGATGATCAGTTCCATAAGCCCGGTTTCCATCAGGTCTTCCAGAATAGCTATGCGGTTTTTGCTCTTGAGAATTTTTGTCATCTCGGTGCGAATCCTCTGGTTGAGATGGAACATCTCTTTAAATTCGTTTCTATTATTTTCGTCGGCGAGCCACGCTCTCACCGCTTGGGCGGATGCCTCGTCTTCTTCAAATTCCAAAGTACCTTTGAAACGGAAATAGCGGATGAGGCGGATGCGGTCCTGCATTATATTTTCGGTCGGATCGCCCGCAAATCGTATAATTTTGTTTTTCAAATCTTCCAATCCTCCCACGTAGTCGACGACTTCTCCCGTTATCGGATCATAGAATAGCGCGTTTATGGTTAAATCCCTCCGTGTGGCATCTTCGGCCGCAGTCACGCCCTCGGTCTGCACTTTGTCCGCGTGCCTGCCTCTGACGTGCTTTTGTCCGTTTGGGTCCATGCCTTCTGTCTCGCCGTTTTCCTCGTCAAGATTCTCTTCATAGATATCTTTTCTAAAGACTGCGATTTCGATACCGCCACCACAGGCCTCTTCTGTGTTTTCCTTATCTGTTTTTATAACTATTATTCCGTGTTTTTCCTGTTGTCCCAGATAATAGGCCCTGTTTCCGAAGATGTTTTTTATTTGTTCCATACTGGCGGAAGTCGCAATGTCGATATCCTTCGGATCTCTTCCGAGAAGATAATCCCTGACAGCTCCACCGACGAAATAGGCTTCGGCATGATTATCTTTCAGCAATCTGATTATTTCTATGGCCTCATTTTCTTCTTTGTTCCATTCTCTCTCCGGAAAAAATTCAGTGATAGTTGCTTTAGATTCAGTCGGTTCAGTTTCGGTTTCTTGATTGTTTGCATTTGGTATATGTTCAAACATAATTATAGAATTTATAAATTAAATTTTCTTCCCCGATATATTCCAAAGATAGTCATAGATGCTTTTGATGCCGACGTAGATTGCTTCGTGTTTTATGGCGGTGACGAAAGGGGGATTGCCGGAGAATAGTATTACTTTATCGTTCATAAGCCAGAGCGAGGAGCGGAATCTTATTTCTTGGGGCATCTCGCGGATTTCGATATTTTGGACTCGGAGCTTTTTCGGTTTGATATCTCGGAAAGCACCAGAAGGAATCAGCGTTCTGGTCAAAATCTGTTTTTTGGTTTTTTGCACGGAGAAGAATTTGCCGATTTCGTCATCGAATATCTTCGAGTAGTTTCCTTCGCCTGGAGTATCGATGGTGTAGACGATGGATTTCTTTTCGCTTTCGGAAATGATTTTGTGGATGAAATTTTTGATATTGGTTTTGGTGTCGAATGTTTCCGCGTAAGGGAAGTGGGAATCGGTGCGGTAGAGGCCGGTGAGCAGCGTACCTAATTCTTGGGCGATGCCGATTTTGTTTTCCAGCGTTTCAATCAAGGCGTGCGGTGATTCCACCCAATAATAAGTCGTGCCTTTATATCTGTGGGTGGTCAGATAGTTGCTGGCGCTGAGCTTTTCCAAGATGCTGATGGCGGTCGTGCGGGGGAGATCCGCTTTTTTGGCGATGTGCGCTGCCGGCGCTTCGCCTAACTGTGTTAGCGCGAGATAAATCCGGATTTCATTTTCAGAAAAGCCGAGTTCGGCCAGGCTTTTTTTGATGCGATTTTTCATATATTTTACGGTTGTTGTCGAAAAATATCGACAATATATTATTAAATAATGGCTTATTTTAAACGAACGAGTAATAGCTTTTGTAAAATTGATACAAAAATGCTTGTTTATATAATAATACGCTTATAGAACATTGACAATAAATACCGGATTAACTTAATCTGTAGCATAATGATTTCATTCTTATTCCCCCTCACCCCGACCCTCTTCCGGTAGGAGAGGGGGAAATGCCAGATGTCTGTAATAAAAGTATGGAATAGATTAAGTTGATTCGGTATATAGAGATAAAACAAAAACAAAAGCGGAGGAAAAGAAATGCAAAATGTGTGTGTTTATCCCGGGACCTTTTGCCCGCCCACTTTCGGACATCTGGAAATCGTGAAGAAGGCAGCGGAAATGTTCGGTGAAGTATATATCATCTGTTCCGCCAATCCCGATAAGGAAGGCAGTGTGCTTTTCTCTCCTGAAGAGTGCCGGGAGATGTGGTGGTCTTACGATCTGCCGGTGGGGGTTAAGATTGCTACACTTGCGGAATTTATGGAAAAAGAAATCGACTTCTCGCGCGTGGTGATGGTGCGAGGCGTTCGGGATGACGGGGATTTCGAATACGAGAAGAAAGTGATGATGGGAAACAACCGGGAGCTCGGCATCGATAAATTTCTGGTGATAGTGAGTGAGGAAAAATATAAGAATGTCTCGTCGACGCTGGCAAGGAAGCTGGCAACAGCGGGAGACGGAGTAGGTCTTGCTGAAATAGTTTCTAATGAAGTGGCAAAAAAGTTGATGGAGAGAATATAAGATAAACGGAGAAGAATCTATGGAATTTGATTTTGCCCTGATACTTATGGGGCATCTGGTAGGAGACTATCTTCTGCAAAGCAAGGAGATGGCGCTTCGAAAAACGGAGCTGGGACTAAAAGGGTTCGCATGGTGTTTTCTACATTCAATGGTCTACGCTTTGACGGTGTGCGTTTTTCTTTGGAGCTTTGATGGGTGGGTATTGGCGTTGGTCTTCATGACGCACTTTCCGTTGGACCGCGGTCTTTGGCTTCTAAGTGGCTCAGGCTCATCCGCGGACGGGATTTCGTTAAGGCCGTCGAGTCGAAAGATAAATTTCGTGAAGTCGATATCGCATTTTCTTGTTTGGTTTATGCGGTGGCGGACAATACGATGCATCTGGTGCTTATGTATTATTTGCTAAGGATAATATAAATACAAAATAGGTATGTAATCTTGAAAGAATATATCGTATAAAAATAAAAAGCGAGGAAACAAAAATGAGCTTGAACATAACAGTCGGAAGAATAAGGGAAATAGTACAGGAGCACGAAGGAGAGAAGGAAGAAACTGAAGTAGTCGTTTGGTACACACTGAGAGTCGGTTTTC
>Ga0172377_10004065_pt1 | contig 15042 bp, 10 predicted proteins | sample Pumphouse3metaG_FD_119749 | JGI IMG/M metagenome (GOLD analysis project Ga0172377, IMG submission 119749) | Leachate microbial communities from a municipal landfill in Southern Ontario, Canada - Pumphouse #3 metaG | ecosystem: Engineered > Solid waste > Landfill > Unclassified | place: Canada... | reverse complement strand
TGATTACCCTATTAAATTTGAAGAAGCCAAAGAATTAGGACTTTGCGTTTCAAGTGAAATGCCAAAAGAAATATATGAATTAATGGATCTGTATCCGCAAAATCCTGGAAAGAGGCCTTCTGTCCAGTATATTCCGGTACCTTATAAGAGACCTTCTATACCTCCGGCAAAAAATAACAATTAATAATGAGATATCAGTATATCCTATAGGCACCGGGTATTGTATTCTTTTAATATTTTATGTGAATAAAATACTTATAAAGGAGGAATAAAGATGAAACAGGCTAAAAGAAAGAGTAACTCTGCAGAAAGAGATATATCTATAGTTTTGTGCGGAGGAGCAGGGTTAGGCATCCAAACTGTAGAGCAACTATTAACCCGCATGTTAAAAATGTCAGGTTATTATGTTTTTGCTACAAAAGAGTATATGTCTAGAGTGAGAGGTGGAAGTAATTCCACTCAAATACGGGTTTCAGATAAACCGGTACAGGCACCTGTTGAGAGAATAGACATATTAATCCCTTTAGATGAAGATGCTGTTTCTCATGTAATTAATAGAATAGACAGGAAAACAATTATAATTGGGGATAAAGATAGATTAAAAACTGACCGCGAAGTCATCGATTTTTCTTTTCTCGATATAGCCAAAGAGATTGGGAATGCTATTTTTGCCAACACGATAGCAGTAGGATTACTGTTAGGGCTGTTGGAAGGTGATATCAAAGAGGGTAAAAAATATTTGAAGAATTATTTTACTCAAAAGCAAAAAGAAGAGTTTATCCCTGATAATATTAAAGCTCTTGAAATGGGTTTTGAAAAAGCAACACAACTAATTGAAGAAAAACGAATTAATCCGGAAAGGCTATCACATATAAAAAAATCCAGAGAAATTAAGGGAGATTTATTAATCAATGGAGCTGAATCAGTAGGTTTCGGCGCAATAGCTGGTGGATGTAATTTTATTTCTTCCTATCCTATGTCGCCTTCTACCGGAGTGCTTGTCTTTCTCTCACAATTTGCTGATGATTTTGATATTATTGCTGAACAGGCTGAAGATGAAATATCTGCAATAAATATGGCAATCGGGGCATGGTATGCCGGTGCACGGGCAATAGTTACCACTTCCGGAGGGGGATTAGCATTAATGACTGAAGGTATCAGTTTAGCGGCTATGCTGGAAAGTCCTCTGGTTGTTCATCTGGCTCAGAGACCGGGTCCTGCTACCGGTTTGCCTACCAGGACTGAACAGGGTGATTTGCAGCTTGCCTTGCATGCCGGTCATGGAGAATTTCCAAGGATAATACTGGCACCCGGGAGGATTGAAGATGCCTACCTTCTTACCCAAAAAGCATTCTATTGGGCTGATAAATATCAGGTCCCGGTTTTTATCTTAACTGATCAATATACTATGGATACTTATTATAATATTAATAACCTTCCTGTTCCAAAAGGTAAATTGAAAAAATTTATAATTAAAACAAAAACAGACTATCAGAGATATAGCTTCAAAACAGAAAAAGGAGTATCCCCCAGGGGTATTCCTGGTAATGGCGAAGGTTTCGTCAGAACAGACAGTGATGAGCATGACGAAAATGGTTTGATAACTGAAGATATGGATATTAGAAACAGAATGATGGAAAAGAGAATGGATAAAATGAACCTGATTAAGAAAGAGACTATTTCTCCTGAGTTGATTGGTTCGAAAGATTACAAAATTCTATGTGTAGGATGGGGTTCAACTTTTCATATAATCAAAGAAGCCGTTGAGAAACTGAACAATAAAGATGTGGCATCTTTGTATTTTAAGCAGGTATTCCCCATATCTGAAGATGCAATTGATTATCTGCAAAAAGCCAACCAGATTATTTCAATAGAGAACAATTATTCAGGACAGTTTGCTCAATTGTTGGAAAAATCCACTGGCATAAATATCAATGCCAGAATATTAAAATATAATGGATTACCTTTTTATGCTGATGAATTGGCTAAGGAAATCAAAGAAACCATTTCCGGAAAAGGGGGTAAAAAATGACAAACGTTAAGAGTTTTGAACAGGAACAGGTAAAAACAGCCTGGTGTCCAGGTTGTGGCAACTTTATGATATTAAAAGCTTTGCAGCAAGCATTGAAGGAACTATCTTTGAAACCTCAGCAGGTAGTGATTGTATCAGGGATAGGTCAGGCTGCCAAGACTCCCCAATATCTTAATGTTCATATGCTTAATGGCCTGCATGGCAGGGCACTACCACCTGCCACAGCAATTAAAGCATGCAATCCTGAGCTAACGGTTATTGCCGAGGGTGGAGATGGGGATATGTATGGAGAGGGGGGGAATCATTTTTTACATACAATACGCCGTAATCCTAATATTACTCATCTGGTTCACAATAATATGGTCTACGGTTTAACCAAAGGTCAGGCATCACCAACAAGCCAGTATGGATTTAAGACTCCGGTACAAACCAACGGGGTGATTTCTGAACCGATTAATCCCCTGGCTTTAGCCATCTCCCTGGATGCTTCCTTTGTTGCGCGGGTTTTTTGCGGTGATATTGAAAAGACAGTCGAAATAATTAAAAAAGCGATCCAACATCCCGGTTATGCCCTGGTGGATATTTTTCAACCCTGTGTTACTTTTAATAAAATTAATACTTTTAATTGGTTTAAAGAAAATACCTATAACCTGGAAAACCATAAGTCTGAAAACCGTGAACAGGCTTTAGCAAAAGCCATGGAAAAAGGGAAAATGCCATTGGGAATTTTTTACCAAAATAAACAGAAAAAATCTTTTGAACAGCTGCTATTAGTTCATCAAGATAAAGAAAAACCCTTTTTAGAAAGGGATTTAAATAAGAAAAAGCTAAAAGAATTACTAAAATCGAAACAATCATAATTATTTATTGTAAATAAAACCATATAGCCCCGAATAAATAACCCAGGCAGTCAAATTGCTGAGACAGGGGCTATTTTTATATTTTCCAGAGAAATTTTTGCCAGCCTCGAAATCTATGGGGTTTTACTGCTATTGCTATGATATTTTGACAATAAAGTTATCTTATAACATAATAATAATTGATAAGAATACTGTTAAAGAGGTTGATGTGCGATGTCTACAGTCATAGTTATCGGAGGCATTAATCTGGACTGCATGGCTTATTTGCCTTATTTCCCGATGGAAGGAAATAATTTAAGAGCGAAAGAAATCACTCTTTCCCTTGGGGGGCATGGGGCGAATCAGGCAGTTGCTCTGAATAAGTTAAAAGTTACTAATTTATTATTGGGAAAAGTAGGTAATGATTTTGCCGGTGATCATATACTGTCTGCTTTGAAAAAATATAAGTTAAATACAGAATATGTATTTAAGAGCAATTCCGGTAAGACTGCAATATGTTCAATTTTGATAAGTCCTAATGGTGAAAATACAATAGTAGGATTTCCCGCAGTAAACCGCATGGTACAACCGGATTTTTTGATACGTTTTGAACCGATTTTCGGTTTAGCAGAATGGCTTAGTATTTCTTTTGAGTACCCCATTAAAACAGTAGAATTTGCTTTAAAGGTAGCAAAAAAATTTAAATTAAAAACAGTACTGGATCCATCACCTCTAATCGATTTACCTGAAAAAAGCTTCTGGAGAATGGTAGATTATGCTTTACCGAATCAAAAAGAAATGAGTGCCTTGACAGGAGAAAGAGAAGTCCTGCAAGGAGCTAATGTGCTTAAGAATTGGGGAGTAGGAGAAGTGATTGTTAAGCAGGGTTCTGCAGGGTGTAGTTTCCTGCACCAGGATAATCTTATTAATGTTCCTGCTTTCCCGGTCAAGACAGTAAATGATAGTACCGGAGCAGGTGATTTGTTTAATGCTGCTTTTATTTACGGCATGATTCAAACAGATTCTATCGCTAAATCAGTTCAAATAGCTAACCTTGCTGCTTCTTATGCGGTTGAGAAACGTGGTACCTGTGAATCTTTTCCCGAAAGAAGGGAAATCGATTGGAATAAGTTAGAAGATAGAAAAGATGACCTGTTATTCTAAGTAAAAAACATAAAAATATTACATTTGCACAAGATTATTATGTCATTATTTGTTAAAATAAAGTAAGGAGAATTGTATTTATGTCTGAAGGATGTATCTTTTGTGAAATAATTAACAAAAAAAGACAGGCTTATATTGTTTATGAGGATGACCTGTGTGTGGCATTTTTAGATGCATTCCCGGTTAATGAAGGACATACACTGGTAGTTCCCAAGAAACATTATGAGAATATCTATGATATTCCAGGAGATACACTTGCTCATATTATGCAAATCAGCAAAAAGCTGGTTATGGATTACCGTCAAATATTCAACTCTATTGGATTAAATATTATCCAGTCTAACGGTTCGGCAGCCAAACAGACTGTTTTTCATTTCCATCTGCATCTAATTCCCCGATATCAGAATGACGGCCTGGCTTTGTTCAGGCATCATTTTACCAGAATGGGTCATGATTTGGAAGATACCTATTTGAAAATTGCTGCCTTTCAAAAAAAATAAAAACTTTTATTAAATATATTAAACAGGATTTATATGTACTTATATTTAAAAGATATACAGGAGATTCTACAGCAATATCCATTTAAAAAAAAGGTCATCCTTGTTCCTTCTCATGTGGACGGGAATGCCTTTAAAAAGATCCTTTCCTTTTATGAAATTAATTCACTGAATTTCAGTCATAGCACTCTTTTTGATGTTGCCAGAAATTTTGCATTGGAAGATTTAATAAAGAATAAACTGAATATCCTGGATAATTCCCTGGGAATTGTATTAATTATGCAAATTTTAAAAGATTTATCCAGGAAAGGAAATATTTCATATTTTCAATTACCATTGATTTCAACAGGTCTGGCAAAAGCTGTTTTCCGCAGCATAAAAGAAGTAAGAGCTGCCGGTTATGATTCTAAAAGCTGGCAGTCTGAATTCAAAGTTGAGTCTGAGAAGCTGAAAGATCTTTATCGAATTATGTCTGAATATGAAAAGCAGCTGAATGACAGGGGATTGGTTGATGAAGCGAAGATATACTCTCTGGCTGTTTCCTCCGGTCATTTTGAGAAAAATAGTATTTTTCTTATACCTTCTAATATTCAGATGAATATATTAGAACAGGTTTTTTATAATCAAAAGATTAAGCATACAGCAAGGATTATTGATTTTGCCTGTCCGGAAGCAATAATAGCCCCTGCCTCCTTTTCTCTGGCTCAAAATAAAAAGACAGATAAGTTTCTCGAGCAAAGAATCCTCAGTTTATCAAACCAGAAGAATGAAATAAATACGAACCTGGTAAAGCCGGATATTGAATTTTTCAGGACTCATGGTGAATATGTTGAGGCAAAGGAAGTGCTGAGAATTATCCTGGGAATGAATATACCTTTTGGGGAAGCACAGGTTCTCTATACACAGCAGGAGCCCTATTCTCAATATTTTTACCAACTATTAAGCTCATCCCATGAGCATGCCGGGTTTCCCGCGCAACAAATTCCGGCTACTTTTCATAGTGGGATACATATTAAAAACAGCCACCCCGCTAAACTTTTTTTTGATTTAATTGAATGGATAAATGATAACTACAGCATAAAAAAACTATTTACAATTTTAAATAGCGGTAATATTAACCTTGATTTACCCGAAAATTTTACATTAGGACAATTTGCCTCATTATTAAGAAAATCACCAATTGGCTGGGAAAGAAAAAGGTATATCCCGGGGATTAAACTGGCAATCAGAGAGTTAGAAAAAAAATTAGAAAATTCATCTGATGACAGAATGAAAAATTATCAAAATGATATTAAACTTTACAATATTATTAAAGATTGGATTTTGAAAATATTCAGACTTCTTCCAGATGGTGGTTTCAATTCCACAGTATTTCTCAATGACCTTGCTGGTGGGGTAAAACAGATTATAAATGATTTTTCGGTAATTGAAAATAATTCTTCTGACACAGAAGCACTTTCAAAGATTAATCAAAGACTTAGCATGTTGGAAAAACAGGCAAAAGAAGAGATTTTCTATAGTGAAGCTTTATCTATCATGAATGATATATTAAGCAATGAATATATCTGCTGTTCAGAACCTTGTGCCGGTATGTTGCATATTGCCAGTTATAAAAAAGGGATTTGGCTGGATAGGCCTTATACTTTTATCATAGGGATGGATTCCCATAAATTCCCCGGCATAATAGACGAGGGAACCGTATTTCTTGATACAGAAAAAATCCCTTATAAGCATTTGCTAACTGATATCCAGAAAAATAAGATAGAGCAGATCAAAATTCTTCACCTGCTGTTAAATTTGAAAGGCAAAAAATATTTATCATTTTCCTGTTTTGATACATTAAATAATCAGGAACAGGCTCCGACATCATTGTTGTTGCAGGTATTCCGTTTTTTATATGAGAACTGGGAAATCAGCTATGAGGAATTTTCAAATGCCCTGGGAGAAGTAAGGAAACTTATTCCGGCAGACGGGACTCAATTTCTGAACGAAGGAGATATTTTTCTCTATTTTGCAGGTAAAGAGAAGAAAGATATGCAATCTTTACTTCGGCAGAAATATCCTCATTACATCGAAGGAATAAAGGCCGACGAAAAAAGAAAAGCAGGAGAATTTAATTCCTATAATGGAAAGGTGAATATCAAATCCCAAAAATATGATCCCCGGCAGAATAGGGGAATAGTCCTGTCAAGCTCCAGGCTGGAGAGGATTGCCATTTGCCCTTATCTCTATTTTTTAAATGATATACTAAAAGTAAAAAAACCGGAAGAGATGGAATATGAGCCTGTACAATGGATGAATCCTATGGAAAGAGGCCTTTTACTTCATCAGATATATGAAGATTTTTATAGGCGACTGATTGAAAAATTGGGGACAGCTTTCGGGGGACCATCTTTTTCCAGACATTGGCCAATGCTCAAGAAGATAATTGATGAAAGATTAGAGGAAAAAAGAGAATTTCTGGCACCCCCCGGTGAGTTGATTTATCAGCTTGAAAGAAGAGAGATATTGGAATCTTGCAAGATATTTTTGATTGGTGAAGAGAAGTATTACAAAGGCCAGGTACCCCAGTATTTTGAACTGGCGTTTGGCACCAGAGATAATGAGCACGAGGTTCTTGGAAAAGTCAGATCTGTTGAACTAACTCTTCCGGCAGAAGAAAAGATAAGTTTTCAGGGGAAAATAGACAGGATTGACCTGATGCCAAACGGTACATATCGGATTATTGATTATAAGACAGGAGGCTCTGCAAATTATAAAAAAGGTAAGCCTTTTCGATATGGCGAACAGCTTCAGCATGCCCTTTACGCTGTTGCTTTGCAGAAAATACTGCAGAAGAAATTTCCCGATAAAAAAATAGTGATAAGTGATTCAGGTTATTATTTCCCAACTGCATACGGACGTGGAAGTCTTGTTCTGTATGAACAAAAAAATACAAACCAGGCACTGGAGATTGTTGAGATATTGCTGAATACTGTTTCAAATGGAATTTTTCCTATGACTCAAAAACCGGATTATTACATGTGCCGCGACTATCAGGACATAATGGAACAGAATGAAGTTGTTTCAATTAACGGAAAACAGGGCGAAAATTTTAAGGATGAGAAATCTTTTGATAATCTCAGGAGGTTAAAGCAGTTTGAGTAAAGACCATAACAGGATAATTCTTAGTGATGAAAAAGCAAGAAAACAGATTCTAACTGATTTAAGACATAACTTTTTGGTTGAGGCAAGTGCGGGCTCTGGAAAAACATCCAGTTTGGTCGGAAGGATGGTTGCCCTCGTTCAGTCAGGTACTTACTCTATTGAACAGATTGTTGCCATTACCTTTACCCGGAAGGCTGCTATTGAAATGAAAGAACGTTTCCAGGAGAAAATGGAAAGTGTTCTTATGCAATGCAAAGATATCCGGGGAAAAGAATTATTGAGGAAGGCCCTTGCTGATATTGAGCAATGCTATATTGGCACAATTCATTCTTTTTGTGCCCGACTTTTAAGGGAATTTCCTATAGAGGCAGGATTGGACCCTACTTTTCAGGAGATGGACGAAATTGATAATGTTATCTTTATGGAAAAAGCATGGGAAAATCATTTAGGCAACTTGAAAGTTACAGATTCTGAAATTTTAAAAAACCTGGAATATTCGGGCATTGAGATTAAAGATTTGAAGGGATGCTATAAACAGGTATGTCTTTACCCGGACACCAGAATAAGTTATAAAATCAGTGCAAACCCTAATTTATCAAAAACCTGGAAAAAGATGGTGTCATTTTGTGAGGAAGCAGATGAATATATTCCGAAACCGGAAACAGAAAAAGGCTATGATAAAATACAGGAGGCAATTCAACAGGTACTTCGCCTGAAGGATTATTCTGCTTTTATTGAGAAAGATTATAATAAAATATCATTACTGGAGAATTTTGATAGAAATTTTTCCAGTAGCAGTACTATTACCCTGAATCGCTGGCAGTCAAAAGAAGTTGCTAAACATTATAAAGAAACAGTATTACCTGAATTGAGAGATAAATATATTCAGCCGGCTCTTAGAGAGTGGAGGGAGTATTGTTATTATCATGTTTTTCAGTTTATTAAGCCAGCAGTTGAGCATTATCACAATTTTAGAGACAAACATTCTATGGTTAATTTTCAGGATTTATTAATTAAAGTAGCTAAATTACTAAAAGAATATCCCCATGTAAGGAAGTATTTCCAACAGAAATACAAGACTTTACTGGTTGATGAATTTCAGGATACTGACCCGATTCAGGCAGAGATTATATTTTACCTTACCGGAAGTGATATTAATGAGAAACACTGGCAACAATTAGTGCCTCGACAGGGCTCTCTTTTTATTGTAGGTGACCCACAGCAGTCAATCTATCATTTTCGCAGGGCAGATATCGCTGTCTATAACCAGGTAAAATCATTAATCAAAAAAAGCTTTGGAAAGGTAATTCAACTCAACAGTAATTTTCGTTCACTGAAATCTATCAGCGATTATCTCAATCCTGTTTTCAGTGATTTATTTTCTTCCCAGGCAGGTGATTTTCAGGCAAAATACTCTCCTATGAATGCAGTTAGAGAGGATAAAGAAGGAATTTTATCCGGAATAAAACAATTGGTTATTTCTAAAGAAAGGTTGAAGGAAAAAACTATTGAGAATGATGCACAGGCAATTGCAAAGATTATTAAAGATTGGACAAATAAAAAATATAAAATAAACCGAAAAAAAGAGGAGTTGAATCTGGGTAAAAATCCGGAAATAGATTATAGTGATTTTATGATTTTAGTACGTTATAAAAAGGGAATTGATATCTATGCAAGGATATTGAATGATTATGACATTCCGGTTACTGTATCCGGGGCTGCAGCAATTAATCAATCTCAGGGGATTCGTGAATTATTGAAACTATTGCGTTTGTTGAGAGACCCTGAGAATCAGGTTTTATTAATTGCAGTATTACGGGGAATATTTTATGGTTTTTCCGACGATGAACTCTATCAGTTCAAAGAATCAGGTGGAGTATTTGATATTTTTACTCAAATTCCCGGTACTGTCCAGGAAAATCTTAAAGAAAGATTCAGGTTTGTCTTTGAGCAGTTGAAAAAATATTATTGCTGGAGTCGGGAATTATTGCCTGTCCTTGCTTTAGAGAAGATAGTAAGCTGTTCTGGTTTGCAGCTTGCTGCCAGTTTGGAAACAGAGGATGTCATTCAGGATAACGAGCTCTATTTTTTATTGCAATATTTGCGAAAACTGGAAATGGAACGCTTTTACACCTTTTCCGGTATGGTAGAAGAAATCGAGAGGTTATGGGACTCAGCTGTCGAAGAGGAGTTTGATTTAAAGGCTGAGAGTAATACTGTACGCATTATGAATTTACACAAAGCCAAAGGTTTGGAGGCACCGATAGTTTTTCTGGCAATTCCTTTTAATAATAGAAAGCATGAACCGGATTGTCATATTCAGCGCCGGACAAAGGAACCATCAGGTTACTTTATTGTAAAAAAATCTAATGACTATGGTAGTGGTAAAATTATTGCCCAACCTCCTAAATGGGAAGATTATTGCCAAACAGAGGAGATGTATTTACAGTCAGAAGAGACACGGCTGTTATATGTGGCGGCTACCAGGGCAAAAAACTTATTAATAATAAGCAGCCTTGGAAGACAGAAAGCCCAAAACAAAAATATCCCCTGGAGTCCTTTATTAACAAATAGCACAGAAGACATGATTCTGGATATTCCTGATATTCCTGAGGAAAAAGAAAAGAAAACAAAAATAGAGTACCTTACAACAGATTATGAAAAGTGTAATACTGAGATTACAGACAAGTATCAGAGATTACTTGTTGCCGACTATATTGAGAAAACGCCTTCGGCACTTAAAAATACCCATTCTAAACAAGCATACGAACCTCCTAAAAAAGATATAGGTGGAACAGACTGGGGCAATGCGGTTCATGAAACACTGGAATATTTTCTCAATGAGCAACCGTCAGACAAAATTCTGCTATCATTTATTATTTATGTTCTGGAAAAAAACAGTATTGCAATAGAACGGAAAGAAGAGTTGTTCAAACTGATACAGGTTTTTCAGAAAAGCGATTTATATTCCAGGATTACCAAATCGGAAAAAGTTTTAACAGAAGTTCCCTTTAATTTTAATATCACAGCAGAAGAATCACTTTATAAACACCTGATCAAGGATATTGATACCCGGGTAAAAGAATTATCTCCAATATTACTGAATGGTATTATTGACCTTGTTTTTAAAGAGCCGACAGGATGGATTATTGTAGACTATAAAACAGATTGCCCTGAATATGAAAAAGATTATGAATATTTAGAAAAAACATATCAAAATCAGATTAATCTTTACGCATATGTCTGGGAAAAGTTAAGCGGGGAAAAAGTGAAAGACAAAATTATATATTTTACATCAAAGCAGAGGTAACCGACAAAGTAAAATTACATTACCGGCTACCTCTGTATTGTCTATATTTTAGCAGAATGAAGATTTATAGCCGCTTGCATATACCTGGAATCCTTTATTCAGAAAATAATCCTTATAATCAATATGGAAGGTATTTACCTGTTCAGCCAAATTTTTATCAACTATAAAATCAAGATTCTCTGCCTTAATAGTTTTATCCTTTTCTTGTTGCTCATCCAGAGCAACACCAAATCTTGGGCCCCCTCAGCCAATACCTGTGATTGCTATGCGTATTTTCTTAGAGGCTTGATTTGCGTCTTTAAGCATCTTGTTCAATTTTTGTACAGCTTCACTTGTTATGTTAATTTCCATTTTTTGCAACTCCTTTAGAATATATTTAAATAAAATTTATTGTATTTACTTTTTAATTTTATTCAGTAGATAATCATAACATTTTTAACAAAAATGTCAAGTTTTATCCATAATTTAGACGCTAAAGAATTGAAATATTGACAGCCGATGATATAATTTTTATATATGAAAATATTATCATATATAAATGTAATTTTAGTCCTAAAAGTTTAATCAGGGAAGGGGGTGAGCAAATGAAAAAAACTATCATGTTATTAATTCTTTTATCTGTAATAACTATGTTTACCAACGGATGTATGCTTCCGTTTTTTGGCAATGAAGCTCCAGTTATTCAGTCAAATCCTCCTGAAACAGTTAAACTGGGCAGTATTTATAGTTACCAGGTAGAAGCAATAGATGACAACAATACTGATTTAAAATATAGTTTAACAGTTTACCCTGAAGGTATGACCATAAACCCTTCAACAGGGGTTATCAGTTGGACGCCAACAGAGAATCAATTGGGTGAGAATGAAGTCTCGATAAAGGTAAGCGATGGATGGATGAGTTCAAATCAGGATTTTACGGTTGAAGTAAAAAATCTGGTACTATCTTCTATTAGTATTAACCCAAACAGTATGGAAATTACTAAACCGGGGACAAAGTTAATAGGTGTAATAACTGCACATTATGATGACGGAACCAGTAGTACTATTAGCAAAGATGAATGTACTTTTGAATCTACAGACACTTCTATAGCTACAGTAAACAGTTATGGCCAGGTTTCAACCGGTTCTTCTACAGGTACAACAGCAATCACAGTAACTTATACAGAAAATGAGATATCAGCAAGTAATTATGTTTCAGTAACAGTAAAAAATCCCACTTATACCGGCGGCTGAGGAGCTAACTAAGACCTGATAGTTTATCAGGATTTATTTATTATAATACCCATTTATATTTCTATCTATAAATGGGTATTATTACTTTTAGCAATAATGATTTTTCTAAGAAAAGGATAAATAAGAAAATATAATATTATTAATAACTAAGCTCTTAATTTCTGAACAAGTATGCCACTGATAAGTAAAATAACTCCGCCAACAATCTGAATTAAATTAATGCTTTCATTTAGAAGCATAATTCCCATTATGCCATTAATAACGGGCACAAGCATATTCATCATGGTGTAATAAGTGACATTTGCAACACGTATTGCTTTATTCATAAATAAGATAATAAGAGCCTCAGTTAATCCAACAAGGAATATGATTGCTAAATTATTGAAGTTAAAAACATTTACATTTAAAAAGAAACTGGCAAAAATGCATAATATTGCACCACTGGTAATTACTCCCCAACATATCAATTCCGGGGGAAGATTTTTGTGGAGTTTTTTTTGCACTATAGAAGTATAGGAGAGGAAAAATGAACCGACTAAAATAAGCATATCTCCTATTTGCGGGGTTATTATCTTTCCTCCTGTGGTAATTAGATAAATTCCAACAAAGAAACAGATAATCAATACTATTTTACCAAAATACATTTGTTCCTTTAATAGAAAAAAGGCCAGTATAGAGGTAAAGATCAGGGAACTCCTGGAAAGAAAACTGTAATTAATGGAAGTAGTATAGTCCAGTCCAAATGTAGTGAATAAGTATGCTGCTAATAAAAGGATGTTTGCTAGTAAAATGGCTAATATTTCATTTTGTTTAAAATATTTTATCTTTACTATATACTTTCTTTGGAATAAAAAAAGATTAAAACTTAGTACCAGGGCAGCAATAATCATGAACTGGATAATTAATTCAATCGCAGGTTTATCCATTGAGAGAATTTGCTTTTTAAAAAAAATAGATAAAGATAATGAAAATGTTGCTAAAAGGCTATAAATTAACCGTTCTGAACTGTTGGTCATGAGCACCCCTGTAAAAAAAAGTATACTTTTTAATTTTAACATATCTGTCAATGAAGAATGTTGTTTTTTAACAATATTTTCAAAATGATGTGATTCACAGTTATTAATTATAATAAAAATTTATATTATAATTATCAGACTTATTGCAAGCAATATCAAAAATATGGTACAAATAAATACTATATTATAGATAATTTATGTTTTAATTGTTATAAATATGATGAATATTTACTTTTGTGATTATACATGAAGTAAATACTAATAAGGATTATTTTCACTTGCTAATTAACCGGAATTGAGGTTAAATAAAATACTTTTCTCGAAATTAAGCAACAGTACTTTAATCAACTGGAGGAGTTTTCTAACTTGAACAAGCAGGACAACACAATGATTTCAATAAAAATTAAGTCATTAATGAGATTTGCTGAACTCTTAGGAAAAAATGAGCAAATATTATATTTTAAAGAAAACAGCTCGGTAGCTGACATAATAGAGTCTCTTAAGGAAAGATACGGGGATGAGTTTAGCCGGCTATTAAATCATTATAATAAAGAAAATTTTAGGATTAAGTTTTGTTTAAACGGCAGAGATACTGACTTTCTTAATGGAATGGATACAATCTGTCAGGATGGAGATGAGCTTCTGTTATGGATACCCTTAGGTGGGGGTTAGTCTAAGAGGTATATAAGCTTAAAATGATTTTTTCCAAACTTTGTCTAACCTGATACTTTAAAATAGTTCAAAATATGATATCATTTATATATATTTATTAAAAGTTTATTTTGCAGTAATCAAGGAGCAATAAATTCCATTGACTGAAAATAATCCTCAACAAAAAAAAGATTTACATCTTCAATTAGCAGAGATTCCCAGTGTGGAAGAAATTTTGGAGCAAACAGCACTGGAGGATGTAATCAAATTGTATTCGAGAAAAATGATTGTCCCTTTAATCAGGGTAGTTCTGGAAAAAGAAAGAAAAAATATTATTAATGGAAGCGTTCCTTCCTCGATAACTATAATTATTCAAAAATGTCTCTCTCTTATCAGAAAAGAATATCAATCCTTTATTCGCCCGGTTATTAACGGAACAGGCGTTGTGCTGCATACCAACCTGGGCAGAGCTGTAATAGGGGACAAGTTAATCAATAAAATAATTTCAACCCTGAAAGGTTTTAGTAATCTGGAATACGATTTATTTTATGGAAACAGAGGCAAGAGGGGGGATTTTGTCGAGAGAATGCTGGCAGTTTTTAGCCAGGCTGAACAAGCCTTGATTGTTAACAACAATGCTGCAGCGGTTTTCCTCATTCTAAAGGTATTAGCCTGTGATAAAGAGGTTGTAATTTCCAGAGGAGAGTTAGTGCAAATCGGCGGTGGATTCCGCATTCCGGATATATTAAAAGAAAGCGGGGCAATCCTAAGAGAAGTAGGCACCACAAATCAAACTAATATAAAAGATTATCGCGAGGCAATTAACGAAAGAACCGGTCTACTTTTAAAGGCCCATCAGAGTAATTTTTCAATAGATGGATTCTCTCAATCTGTAGATGTGAAAGACCTGAAAATATTAAGTAAAAAAGATCAGATACCTTTGGTTGTTGATCTGGGTAGCGGTAGTTTTTTACCGACGGAAAATTTTGGCCTGGAACACGAACCAATGGTTCATGAGATAATCAGAGCCGGGGCGGATATTGTCTGTTTTAGTGGTGATAAACTATTGGGCGGTCCTCAAGCCGGGATAATATGCGGAAAAAGCGAATACCTGAAGCAAATTCGAAAAGATCCTATGTACAGAGCATTCCGTG
>Ga0172377_10004064_pt1 | contig 15042 bp, 13 predicted proteins | sample Pumphouse3metaG_FD_119749 | JGI IMG/M metagenome (GOLD analysis project Ga0172377, IMG submission 119749) | Leachate microbial communities from a municipal landfill in Southern Ontario, Canada - Pumphouse #3 metaG | ecosystem: Engineered > Solid waste > Landfill > Unclassified | place: Canada... | reverse complement strand
GTAGGTTTCGGCACATTCAGTGTAAACAAACGCCCTGCACGTCAAGGTATTAACCCTGCTACAAAACAAAAGATTAAGATTGCTGCCAAGAAGGTAGTTAAATTCAAAACCGGAACAGAACTGGCTAATGTAGTCAACAAGTAAATATTTCAAGAAAAGGACGTTTCAATTGAATCGTACCTTTTTTTGTTAAAGGGAGTTTACCCAATCAAAAACATGCCCCACAATGGGTAGCCATTATGGGGAATATTTTATAACTTTTTCCAATTTTCTCTTTTTCAGAAAGACCGCAATCAGGGTTGTTTCCCGATGTAGGCCAAGATACCTCCGTCCACATAGAGGATATGACCATTTACGAAATCAGAAGCATCAGAAGCTAGAAACACAGCAGGCCCCATTAGATCTTCAGGAGTCCCCCAACGGCCAGCCGGTGTTTTACTGACAATAAAACTGTCAAAGGGATGACGGCTTCCATCTGGTTGACGCTGGCGCAATGGTGCAGTCTGAGGAGTAGCGATATACCCCGGTCCAATTCCATTACATTGTATGTTAGCATCACCAAATTCAGAACAGATATTCCGAGTAAGCATCTTCAGTCCACCTTTAGCAGCAGCATAGGCAGAAACTGTTTCCCGACCAAGTTCACTCATCATAGAACAGATATTGATAATCTTTCCATGTCCTTTCTTGATCATTCCGGGGATAACAGCCTTACTGACAATAAACGGAGCATTCAGATCAATATCTACTACCTGACGGAAATCAGCTACAGACATCTCAAGCATAGGAATACGTTTGATGATTCCCGCATTATTAACCAAGATATCAATGGCACCCAGATCTTTTCCAATTCTGGAAACCAAGTCTTTCACTTGTCCTTCATCTGTACAGTCAGCTATATAACCTTTAGCATCAATACCTTTAGCCTTATAATCAGAAAGAGCCTTATCCAAATGTTTCTGAGAACGACAGTTAAAGGCAATTTTTGCACCAGCCTTAGCAAAAGCCTCAGCTATAGCAAAGCCGATACCATAAGCAGCACCAGTAACAAGAGCTACCTTACCCTCCAATGAGAAATTTTTAGAAAATGTATCCATATATCATATTGTTTTTAAGATCGTCTATTTATTATTTCGTTTGTCTGAATTATCCCCTGTATTCTCACCTTTTATCATTCAGGATAAATAAAGAAAGGCATTCCTCCTCTGTCATTTTAAATCTGTGATAGCAAAGAAGTCCTGATCTGCATAATCCAGATTTTCTCCTCCCATCCCCCAAATAAAGGTATAGTTATGAGTGGCTGCAGCAGAATGAATACTCCACTCAGGAGATAACACGGCCTGATTGCCTTTCATCCAGATATGACGGGTCTCAAGAGGCTGTCCCATCAGGTGACAGACGGCTTGGTCTGCCGGAACTTCAAAATAGAAATAAGCCTCCATACGCCGGCTGTGGATATGAGCCGGCATGGTATTCCAGACACTTCCCACACTGAGTTCAGTCATCCCCATCTGAAGTTGGCAAGTTGGCAGGACCTGATTGACAATCATCTTATTGATCGTCCGCTCATTACTCATCTCCAAAGAGCCCAGATGTACCCTGACAGCATCAGCCTTTGTTATCTTCTTACAAGGATATTCTTTATGAGCAGTGGTACTGTTAAAATAGAACAAGGCAGGTTTTGAAGCATCCTTACTGGAGAATGTAACTTGACGGTCGCCCCGGCCAACGTATAAAGACTCCTTATATCCAAGTTCATAAGTCTTATCACCTACCTGCACAACACCATCACCAGTTCCCACATTATAAATTCCCAGTTCACGGCGAGTCGTAAAAAAAGGAGCCTTCAACGGATCTATGGCCTCCAGCAGAAGAGTTTCCTTGACAGGCATAGCCCCTCCAACGACCATCCGGTCATACATCGAATAAACCATATTCACCTCATCAGAAGTAAACAAAGTCTCAACCAGAAATTCTTTTCTTAAACGAGTAGTATCATAATTCTTTGCATCCAAAGGATGAGATGCATAACGCAATTCGTAATTAGTTTTCATCGACTTCAAGTTTGTTTAATTCAAAAGCAAAGCAACCGATCCATCTTTTCCACACCCGGCTGCATCCTATTTTACTTATGCAAAGATAATCAATTAAATGAGAAAAAGCAGCAAAAGGCAGAAGAAAAAACTTTTCCATTTAAAGATAAAACACCCTCAATCCCCTTTTTTATTTTAAAGAGTGCATTGAAGGTGCTTATATGGCAACAAGAAAAGCCAATACAAACAGTATCTATAGTATTCCCCGTCCGATTCCAGAAATCAACAGTCAGAAGACTCTACACTAATCCACATCCATTCACCCTCTACTACTTAAATGATAGTTCCCAGGTGTAAGATGGGTCACGTTCCCACCCAGTACAACGGTAGCCTGAGTACCTTCAGGTACAGTCAAGGTCAAATGAGTCTGTCCTTTTTCCTTCTTAAGATTTACACGGATCATACCATACTTCGTCTGCATATTTGCAGATACCTGTGACAGTCCTGCCAGATCCGGTTTTACCTCAAAAGTCTTGAATCCCGGAGACGTAGGCCTCACGCCACAGACATCCTGCCCAAAGATTACGGTCATACCACTAGCCCAGGCATGGTTAATACTACCACCATTATCCCAGAACTCAAAAACAGTTGTCAGGTCCTTAAAGGACATCATCTTGGTATATTTTTCTTTAGCCCTCTGTAATGCAAATTCCCCCTGTCCCATTTTAAACAATGCTTTTTGCACATACATTTCCATAAGGGGACTGGCAAAATATGATTTTTTGAATATTTTAAAGAGTTCCGGATACTTGTCAGGACCCGCTAACCCAGACAGTACGGCCATAGCCTGAACACGATCATCACTTTCAACTTCCTTATAGGAATCAGATCGATAGTTACTACCCTTCCAATAACATCTATCGAAATTTTCCTCCATTTTCTTCATCGCTGCATCATCAGCACTTACATCCGCCTGTTTGCCTAACATCCGAGCAAAGTCCCTTTCACCTTTCAAGGCTAAATAGTACCATTCAGCCGTAAGCAAAGGCAAGTCGATGTGATCGCCCCAGTCAGCCCAACTCCAACCTCCTTCTCTCGCTATTGCATAGCCATTATTATCCAACTTCCACACCTTATGAAGATACTTGTGAAGACGGTTGTAAATTGCAGCAACAAAGGAACTGTCACCACTATCATAATACTGTGTATGGAAACCATACCAGCCGACAGACATCAACATCTGGACAGGAAGTTCCTTATCCCAGTTACCGGCAGGAACCGGAGCAAAGATTGTTCCATCCGGCCGTTGCCAGTTCATGAGTTCATAGATTCCTTTATTGATAATATGCCAGGAAGAAGGAGAAAGTGTATAAAAATTTTCCTGTATGTCATTCGTAACATCACCCCACCATTGCGCACGTTCACGATCAGGACAATCCGAATACGTATCACGCATATTTACATAAAGTGTCCGTGCTGACCGTTTCCATAATTCTGTAAAGAACGGATCATTGCATTTAAAGTCACCAACTATATTCGTATCATAACCACTTTCACGGTATCTTACAGCCAACACCTTCACATTCTCGGGAATCCTATATTGCACTTCATTTCCATTCATCCATCCCAAAGATTCATATTCCTGTACACCGTTGCAAGTAACATACTCAGCACGGACACAGGGTACACCACCGACGACATAATCATCAGTACGCATATCGATGGTATCACCTGCTGGAGCCTTCACTTTAAGATAAGGTGTCACCTGTGCATCATAAGGTAAGCGACAATGTAAAATGCGTGTTTTAGCATCAAAGGACTGACTCACATATTTTTTCAAACCTGAATACCTGAACAAAGGGATGGGACGTAAAATCAATTTTCCAAATGTATTATTCTCTACTACAGAAGAGAACACCTTTGCAGAAGGAAAATGCCCTCGAAAAACTGAAGAATACCATTTTCCCAAATTCTTCCGTCCATCAAAACAAAGGTTACTTTCACAAAGACGATAATTAGGGTCAGGATTACCGACCTTACCATACGCCTTATATACAGCTGCTTCCCAAGACTCATCAGATACAATATTGACATTGCCCGAAGAAGCATCAAAGAACAAGGCAGCCTGACCGCTACTCTTATGACTGAAACCTTCTTTACCAAAATAAAGGGAAAGGATAGCAATCACATTGCGGCCTTTATGCAGGTAAGGGCCGATATTCACCGCATCATAATAGGAATCAGATGGAGAAGGACCTCGCTTCAAACCACCTTCGAACACAACCATCCGGCCATTTACCCATAACCAATACTTCGAATCAACAGAAATCTTTGCTGTCAGGAATTTAGGAGTGGAAGAAAGTCGAACTGTCTTGCGGAACACTTGCCATGTATTCACAACATTGTTACAGTCCTCTGCTTCGATCCATTTTGCCGTTTTCCGTGAGGCAAATGATTCTACAGAGAAGATCATTAATAAAAAAACTAGTAAGAATCTACTTTTCATGAAATTTAGAATTTATTCTCAACATAAGAAAAAGTAAATGAGATCAGCCTTGAAGAACTGATCTCATTTATCTATTATAGGAATCAAATCACTGCTAAAACTTTCTTCTGGACACCTTTTGAAATTTTCATAGGAGCCGTGGCCTTAATATCTTCTACCGATTGCCCGGCCTTTACCTGATAAACACCGGGATCCAATACCCAACTATTGGTGTTTTCATTAAAGGAGGCCATATCCATCGTCCGGAACGTCATCGTAAGCGTCTGGGACTCTCCAGGTTGCAGGGTACGTGTCTTGGCAAAAGCTCTCAACTCTTTCTTTGGTTTTTCAAGGGCACCTTTAGGAGCGGACACATAAAGTTGGGCAACTTCCTTACCCGCAACCTTACCGGTATTCGTTACCGTGACGACTGCTTTACAAACTTCCCTGCCATAACGGACTTTCAAGTTACTGAACGAGAATGTGGTATAAGACAAGCCATATCCGAAAGGATAGGAAACCGGTTTATCAAAAGTGTCAAAATAGCGATAACCTACCCAGATTCCCTCATCATACTTGGTAAAACCAATTGTTGACTTATCCTTGTCGAATACGCCCCCATTATCATTCTGAGGGAAGTTCTTCGAAGAGGGAACGTCTTCATAAGCTAATGGGAAGGTCATCGGCAGATGACCGGACGGGCATACCTTACCGGATATAACATTTGCAATCGCATTTCCACCTTCCTCTCCCGGTTGCCAAGGCAAGAGGATAGCATCCGGGATATTTTTCCAAGAGGCTGTCTCTATAACTCCACCGATATTCAGAATAACAATTAATTTTTTGCCTTGTGCATGAAAAGCATCAGCTATATTTTTCATTGTATTCAATTCTGCTGGACTCAATTTCCAATCACCGGGTTCATTACGGCGGTCACTGCCCTCACCTGAATTTCTTCTGATTGTCATGATTGCCACATTGTCGACAGATGCACGATGCCTGGCATAGGATGGGCCTATATTGATATCAGCATCAGCGTCCTCATACAACTCTGCCATATCCGGGTCTACCTGATAACCTGCATTTTCCAGACCTTTGAAGATATTAACAACATAAGGCTTGTTCACATCTCCGGATCCAAAGCCATTAGCCAGGAAGCCTTTATAGGAGCCTATACCGAAAAGGGCTATCTTCTGACCCTGGACCAAAGGCAAAGTCCCTTCTCTATTCTTAAGAAGTATGATACCCTGTGCTGCCATCTCACGGGCTACTGCTGCATGGGCTTTCAAATCAGGTGCATCAGATGCCTTATAATGACGAAAATGAGGAGTTTTAACAATATAATTCAACAGATTACGGACATTACGATTTACGACATCTATAGAAAGTTTGCCATCCTTCACAGCATTGATAATATCCTGTACCTGCACATCCAATCCCCATTCCATAAGGTCATTTTCCGCGTTTACCTGTTCTACTGTATTTCGCCGCTCTGTCCAGTCCGTCATCACCATTCCTTTATAGCCGACTTCTCCGCGAAGCCAGTCATGAAGCAAGGGTTTGTCTGCCTGTGTATACGGGCCATTCAGAAGGTTGTAGGAGGACATGATTGTCCAGGGATTACCTATCCTGATGGCCAACTCAAAGTTTTTAAGATAGAGTTCGCGCAGGGCGCGCTGGCTGACAATGGAATTGTTCTGGGTACGGTAGGTCTCCTGGTTATTGCAGACAAAGTGTTTGGCAGAAGTGCCGACACCATTGGACTGAATTCCCAATATTTCATTACCCGACATTGTACCACTCAGGACAGGGTCCTCAGAGAAGTATTCGAAATTTCTTCCGCAGAGTGGATTACGGTGCAGACACATACCCGGTGCCAAGAGAACATCGCATCCATATTCCAATACTTCGTTCCCCATATTCCGGCCGACTGCCCTGGCACACTGCGTATCCCAGGATGAAGCTACAAGGGTCCCTATAGGATTACCAGTGGCATAATAAGTACGGCTGTCTCCTTTACGGGTAGGTGATATACGGACTCCGGCAGGACCGTCTGTCAATACGGTACAGGGAATTCCCAGACGAGGAATTGCCTTCGTCATGCCCGCTGCGCCGATTTTCGCTTCAGGTAGTACCGGTCCTTTCTTGCCATTTACGACCTCATAGTCCCCGCCTACAAGCAACTCTGCCTTCTCTTGCAGCGTCATGGCCTTCAAGACCTCATCTATGGAATTCTTCCCAAGTTGCGGAACATTGGCCTTGTGTACCGGTTTTGATTCCCCGGCTATAACAAGACTTAAAAATAAGGTTAATAAGATTGCTTTTTTCATAAAATGAATTTTTGAATTGATTTATCCTATCCTTAGCTACCCAACCGTCACCAAAGAATTCATGAGAAACCAAAAGAAAATTGCAGAAATCCCCATGACAATCCTTATGAGAAGTTGAGTTATTATTTTCGGATCCCCCTATGTATTATATACATAAGAAACTGATTTTCCAGCATAAATGTAGAAGATTATTATATATAACAATGTATCACGGCATATAAATAAAATCCAGAATAAAGAAACTTCTTTTTGACGGTATGTCTCAAAGAATTGGTTATTTCATGGACTTCATCATTTCTTATTTATTCCTATTTTCAGAACTGCTTATCTGATTACAAAAGTAAGATAAATTTCTGAATCAGATTCATTTGTATCAAAAATTACAGTCAGTTTATCAAAACAGAAAGGAAGAAAAGTATGGTCACTAAAGAAAAAGCCTTAACCTGGAAGAAGTTAACTTCTTCCAGGTTAAGACAGATAAAGCATTCACAAAGAAATTAAGAAATACCCTAATGTTCAGGTTCCAAATCCTCAAAAACAGTTTTACTATGACGTAAATTTTCTCCTATATTAGCATAGATAGAAGCCTCTGCTATATTCGTCGCATGGTCAGCTATACGTTCAATATTTGAGATGATACTATTTAAGTTTATAAAAGTAAACAACAGATGCTGAATATCATTAGAATAATGACTTTTCCTAATCGTATCTTTAATCAATTTGTGATTAATTTCATCCACGACACTATCATTTCTTATTGTCCAGACAGCAGCATTGTTATCATCATCAACAAATGATGAGATGGACTTCTTTACCATCATGATACTTGACGCCATCATATTAGAGATGACAGACACCATATGTTCATAAATTACTTTATCCTCAATACGAGGCAACAATTTATCAATATTCTTAACCTGATCACCGATTCTTTCCAGATTGGATATAATTTGATAAACTGACATAATCTTGCGAATATCAGAAGCCACAGGATTCTGCAATACAATAATATCTATTATTTCATTGCCAAGGCTTGTCTCATACTCATCTATCATATCTTCATTTTCTTTTATTTCCTCTTGAAGTTCAGAAGGTATCTGTATAGTATGATCAACAAACAGTTTGTCCATAATATCAAGTTGGCGCATTACAATTTTCACCATCTCATTGAAATGGATCGATATAGAATGCAACGCATTATCTTTAGTTATTGCCATAATATCTATATTTTATATTATAATATTTTTCCTTCCATAACCACTTATCCGAATTTACCGGTGAGATACGCTTCTGTTCGAGGATCCGAAGGAGTCGTGAACATTTTCTGAGTATTATCATATTCTACCAATTCACCCAAATACATGAACATCGACTTATCTGAGATTCGTGCAGCCTGAGACATATTATGAGTAACCATAATAATGGTATAATCCTTTTTCAATTTAACAAGCAAGTCTTCTATTTTGGATGTTGAAATAGGATCAAGAGCAGATGTCGGCTCGTCCAAGAGAATAACCTTGGGTTTAAATGCGATTGTCCGAGCAATACACAAGCGTTGTTGCTGGCCTCCTGAAAGGAAATTCCCCTTACTATGAAGGTTGTCCTTTACTTCATCCCAAAGAGCAACATCTTTCAAAGATGTCTCGACGATCTCTTCTCGTTCTGATTTTTTCAAACGAATACCATTCAATTTATAACCAGCAATCACATTATCAAAAATACTCAATGTGGGAAACGGGTTCGGACGTTGAAATACCATTCCGATTTTGCGACGTAAATTGATGGTAGACATCTCATATATATTATCACCATTCAGCAATATTTTCCCATCAGTATGTATATTTGGGTACAACTCATGCATACGGTTAATTGCCCTCAGGAGTGTTGTCTTCCCACATCCAGACGGGCCCATGATAGCAGTAATAGAATTACTTAGGATTTTAGCTGATACATCTTTCACTGCATACTTATCATCACCATAACTTATCGAAATATCATCTATTGACATTACCGGTGTTGCTGTTTCCTTTTCTTTTATTTCTTTCATATTCCGTATTTCTATAGATTATTTTTTCCTTTTAGCTTCTATCCATTTGGATATCAAATTAAGCAGTAATACAAATCCCATCAGAAAGATCGTTGAGCTCCAAATAAGATCCACCATATTCGGATCATTATAAAACTGCCATATCAGCAGAGGAACTGCACTACCAGGTTTCGTGATATTCCAATTTATATTCGGATTGCCAAGAGTCGCAAGCATCAAAGGTGCCGTTTCTCCGAGCACTCGAGAAACAGAAAGAAGTATACCACTTACCAGTCCTGAAAAAGCCGATGGAATAAGAACCCTCCATATCACTTTATAGTAAGGTGTACCAAGAGCTATTGCTGCCTCCTTAAGCGTATCAGGAACCATCTTCAGTGATTCTTCGGTAGAACGGACTATCAGCGGAAGCATCATAATAGCCAATGCAACCCCACCTGCCAAAACGGAATAGCTTTTAGTAATCGGAACAACAATCCAGATATATGCAATAAGGCCAATAACGATAGAAGGAACTCCCTGCAGAATATCTGCAATATCTCGTATCAAACTTGCATACTTTTTTTGACTGTTTTCCGATAGATATACACCAATTAAGATGCCTATGGGTATAGAAAGAACAGAAGCAATACCAACAAGATAAAGAGAGCCAAGAATACCGTTAGCTATACCACCAGGTATAACCTGCCCACTGACCTTAGCCATCATAGCTGTAAATGTATCAGGAGCAACCTGAGTAAAGAATGCCCAGTTGATCTGTCGGTAACCCTTAACCAATAATGTCCCAATTATCAAGAATACCATTGAAATCGTAATGAAAGAAAAAAGTATGACTGCTATCTTAAACAGACCATCTTTTGCCTTCTGATACTTTATATGGGATAGAGAACTATCCTCCTTTTCTATATCAATAGTACGATTCATTATCCAATCTTTTTAATAATATATTTACCTATAGCATTTACTATTGTTGTCAAGGCAAACAATAATAATCCTATCTCTATCAATGCACTTAATTGTAATCCACTAGCTTCTCCAAATTGATTAGCAATGACACTCGCCATCGTATTACCAGTACCGAATATACTAGTAGGAATGATATTTGCATTCCCTATAAGCATGGTTACAGCAAGAGTTTCGCCAAGGGCACGGCCTAACGCCAATACATAACTGGCAGCTATGCCTGAACGGGCATTTGGCAATACGACAGTCTTTATGACCTCCAGCCTCGTAGCCCCTAAAGAATAAGCTGCTTCCTTCAGTTCATTAGGTACCATCGCTATTGTGGTATTACTTAGGGATGTAGCATACGGGACAATCATGATGGCTAAGATTAAAGACGATGTAAAAACGCCAAAACCTTGTGGACTCAATCCCAATTTAACCACAAGCGGACATAAGATATAAAATCCCCAAAGGCCATAAATGATCGAAGGTATACCAGCTAACAAATCAACCAAAGTTCCTACAACGGCAGCAATCTTTGTCCCCTTAAAATATTCGGCGATAAAAAGTGACGTAAAGAATGCCAAAGGAATAGCAATTATCAAAGCCAGCACAGATGTCATCAACGTGCCTACAATAAAAGCTAACGCGCCATAACTTTCACTACCCTGGGTAGGATCCCATTTCGATGATACCAAAAATTTCCATCCAAACTCTGAGATGGATGGCATAGAACCTTTTATTAATGAGACTAGCATCCCTCCCCCTATAAGTAAAATCACTATAGAGGAAGCGAATAATACACGCTTTAGTACTTTATCACTATTTATTTGCATATTATATATGTAGGCGGACACAGAGTCCGCCCTTTATAATTTTTATTTCAGAACCCGTTTACCATTGTAAGTAATCGTGCGTAATATAGCCTTTGCCTTTGCTGCAACATTAGGAGCCAACGGAGCATAATTCACTTTTGAAGCAATCTTTTGTGCATCATGGTCTAACATCCAATCTACCAATTTTAAAGTAGCTTGAGCCTGAGCAAATGAACGATTATTGTAAGCTTGATTTTTATAAAGAAGCAGCCATGTAAAACCCGCAATTGGATAAGCGTCTTTTGCTGATGAATTGTTCAGCATTACACGAGTATCTGCAGGAATAGCACATTGGGCAGCAGCACTAACTGATGCGACAGAAGCTTCGATAAAGTTGCCTGATTTGTTCTGAACCAATGCTGATGGCTGATGCTGTGCAAATGCATATTCAGAACCAACATACCCGATAGAACCTACTGTCTGATGAATAGCTCCTGCAACACCAGGATTACCTTTTGCACCTATTCCAACAGGCCAGTTTACGGTTTTCCCTGAACCGATTTTTGCCCTCCATGCAGCATCTACTTTTGACAAGTAATCAGTAAACATATTAGTTGTTCCACTACCATCAGAACGATGAATCACGACAATTGCTTTATTCGGAAAATGAATACCGCTATTAATCTTTTTCAATTCAGTACTGTTCCAGTTTTTAATCTTTCCTGAGAAAATTGCGGCCAAAACATCAGGAGTCAATTTTATCTGTTTGATGCCCGGCAGATTGAATGCTATGACAACTGCTCCACAACAAGTCGGTATATGTACGACTGGTGCGGGCATCTCATTCATTTCCTTATCACTGAGGAAAGCATCAGATGCTCCAAAATCTACGACTTTGTCTTTTAAACTCCGGATACCACCACCGGAACCTATTCCTCCATAAGTAACTTTTACATGTGCCAAATGTCCATATGTTATAAATGCAGCATTATAAAACGGCTGTGGAAATGTTGCACCTGCGCCTGAAATAGTTTTTGAACCAGCGTTCTTGCTTAAGATGGTTATAACCAATCCTAAAGCAATTATAGCTAATACAGCAACTAAGATAATTCTTTTCTTCATAAATTTTATATTTAAATGATTTATATTGGAAACTTACCAAGAAGTTTGTTATCGAATTCAAACCTGATTGTTTTGGATCTTGAATCTGGACAGTAGTGATATAAAGTATCTATTACAAAAATATGACACATTACTATCATCGCTTTATCTTTAAACCATTACTCATTGATTTTCATTATCGAAGGCAAAAATACATATTATGTATTACATTAAGATTTCTATTTGATAACAATACATTTACATTCTTATTTCGAATATATTACATGAATCTTTGTATAAAAACGTTTCATAATATAAAAGATAGGAATTCCTATCAAAAAGGTTATAATATCAGCCATTACATATATTTGTTAAATGAAAGCTGATATAATCAAAAGGTCATACAAAAGAAACTTCTGCCGGGTTCATTGATTCTCACCAATAAAAACATAAGATCTAGTTACATGAACATTTATACCCTTAAACAAAAAATCCGCAAATCATTAAATGATTTGCGGATTCCAGAAGTTGTCCTAGGCGGATTCGAACCACCGCTGACAGAACCAAAAACTGTAGTGCTACCATTACACCATGGGACAATTTTCCATTTCTGCGTGCAAAGGTAGTGGTTTTTTACGCCACCACCAAATTTTTATGATTTTTTTTGTGACTCAGAAATACACACATTAGCTGATATTAATGCTTACAGAAAGACTAAGTCACAAAATATCATCCGTTATTTTACGGTAATCAAGAAATAATTCTTTTTTCCTCTTTGAACCAATAGATATTTGCCATCTATCAAATCCTCAGAGGTTATCAGACGGTCGAAAGCCTGTACCTTATCCTTATTCAGAGATACGCCACCACCCTTGACAAGTTTACGCATATCACTCTTACTCTGGAAGATCTCCATTCCTTCCCTGTTGAACAAGTCTATAGCAGCCTGCCCCAGATCATCTTTAGTCAACTCATAGTGAGGAACCCCCTTGAACACATCCAACAAAGTAGCCTCATCAAGTTGGGCCAAATCATCCTTAGTTGATTTACCGAACAAGATATTACTTGCTGCAACTGCCATCTGCAAATCCTCCTTCGAGTGAACCATTGTCGTAACTTCCTCAGCCAGTTTCTTCTGAAGGATACGTCGTCCCGGATCTTTGTGATGTTCAGCGATAAGAGCTTCTATAGTAGGACGATCCAGAGAAGTAAAGATCTTGATATATTTTTCTGCATCGACATCACTGACATTAAGCCAAAACTGATAGAAAGCGTATGGAGTAGTACGATTGCGGTCAAGCCAGACGTTTCCACTCTCCGTCTTCCCGAATTTCTTACCGTCAGCTTTTGTAATCAACGGACAGGTCAGGCAATAAGCCTGCGCCTCTGCTCCTAAAGTACGACGTATCAATTCTGTACCTGTAGTCATATTACCCCACTGATCATTTCCACCCATCTGGAGTTTAACCCCTTTATGCTCATAAAGCCAAAGAAAGTCATATCCCTGGAGGAGCTGGTAAGTAAACTCCGTAAAGGACAATCCATCACGAGCCTCACCATTCAAGCGCTTCTGGACACTATCTTTGGCCATCATATAGTTAACCGTAATATGTTTGCCTATATCCCGAACAAAATCAAGGAAGGAGAAATCCTTCATCCAATCATAATTATTGACCAATTCCGCCTTATTTGGTTCATTGCCGTCAAAATCAAGGAATTTAGAAACCTGCTTTTTTATACATTCCTGATTATGGTATAATATATCCGCATTCAGAAGATTACGTTCCTGGCTTTTACCAGAAGGATCCCCGATCATCCCAGTAGCACCTCCAAGAAGCAGGTAAGGTTTATGACCACAAGCCTGGAGATGACGGAGCATCATAATACCACAGAGGTGTCCGATGTGCAGAGAATCTGCAGTAGGATCAGTACCCAGATAAGCAGATACGATTTCTTTCTGCAAGAATTCTTCAGTACCCGGCATAATCTGTGCCAACATTCCACGCCACTTTAATTCCTCAACAAAATTTTTTGCCATCGTATGATTCCTTTATATATATTTTAATTGTTGTTCAGAGCAACCTAAACAGAAAGTTCTGCATTATATCCCCCCAAAAGTTTCCTCAAAGACACAGATTACCATTTTCTTCCAATAGAAATATCGCGAGTTTTATCCGATTATCGCTATTGATATATACTTATGGGACCGGGTCATAACCTGATCCTCCCCAAGGGTTGCAACGGAGGATCCTTCGTATAGACAGGTAAAGACCCTTAAAAGGCCCGTATTTCAATAAAGCCTGTCGAGTATATTCCGAGCATGTAGGTGTAAAACGACAACTAGGCGGAGTTAAAGGGGATATGAACCTCTGATAAAACAGAACCGGCAATACCAATACCCAAGTCATTAGTCTGAGTATCAGATGGAATAACATCTTCATCCCTCCAAGTATAGCCTTAAATATTTTCATATTCGTTCACTCATCCGCCGTAGTAAGGATATAACTTTTTTCTCTATTTCATCCGTTTCGTATAATTGTGAATCCTGCCAAAGGAATGCTATCATAACCTTGTCTTCAGGAATGGCAGACAAGGCATGAAGCAAGATTTGTTTGTTTTTACGGAAAGCTTCTCTAATCTGCCTCTTCACCCGGTTACGTTTGACAGCTCGTTTAAAACAACGCTTCGGGACGCTTACCAGTATCTCATCCTGCGGTTCTTCTGCAACACGTTCTGTTACCTGATACACGACCCGCAAAGGGAAAGCAGATAAGGAACAGCTGCTACCTCTCGAAAAGAGTCGATCTATAAGCAATTTGCTACATAGCCGCTCACTTTTACTAAATGTAAGCGATTCAGCAGACATAAGGAAACTATTTTTTCTTATTTTCTTTCTTCAAATAAGCATTTAAGGCACTGGTCATCGATGGATGATCAGCAGAAGGAGCCTGAAGATCCAAGCGAAAGCCCTCATCTATAACCGTTTTAGCTGTTGCCGGACCAAAAGCAGCAATGCGAATATCACCTTGAACAAGATTCGGAAAATTTTCCTTCAATGCCTTCACACCAGTAGGGCTAAAGAATACGACCATATCGTAATCAAAATTCTTTTTCTCATCATCCGTAAAGTCATTACTTACTGTCCTGTACATCACGCACTCTGTATGATTCAATTTTTTGTCATCCAGTAAACTGGCAATCTTATCACTATGGACACTACTCAACGGAACGAGAAACTTCTCTCCTTTATGTTTTGTCATCAGAGGTATAAGGTCATCTATCTTACCCG
>Ga0172377_10004063_pt1 | contig 15045 bp, 16 predicted proteins | sample Pumphouse3metaG_FD_119749 | JGI IMG/M metagenome (GOLD analysis project Ga0172377, IMG submission 119749) | Leachate microbial communities from a municipal landfill in Southern Ontario, Canada - Pumphouse #3 metaG | ecosystem: Engineered > Solid waste > Landfill > Unclassified | place: Canada... | reverse complement strand
GATACATTACTCATGGCAGTTTTCCTTGATTTGATTATGGTTTTGAACTACAATAATCAATCGGAATTCTGCCGCTTTTCAAGCCGACTTTTTTCAAATGTGCGCAATTTCTCGGACGTTATCTTTTAAAAGAAAACCCCAAGATAATTTACCTTTCGGGAAAATCTATGGCGGTGCATCTGCGTCGTTGATCGCGTGCAGTATGTCAACACAGTTTTGTATTGCCGCCTAGCATCTGCATCGCACTGAATTTCTCAAGGATGCAGGTACTTGTCAAAATCGTGCCAGTTTTCTGATGAACTGCGGACGATAACTTGTTCTGCCGGATGCAGGCTGTGTTGATGCGAAGAAAGCAGTGAAACCAATTCACTGACCGCCGGATTGTGACCGACAATCATCATAACCTTGATGTTATCGGGAACATGGCGGATCAGAGTCAATAATTCACTGCTTCCACAATGGTAAATTGTGCCGTCGAAAACTATTTGGTTTGCGGCAAGTTGCAGGACGGTTGCCAATTCACGCGCAGTTTCAGTCGCGCGGGCGGCAGAACTCGCAACAATTAATTCAGGAATGACTCCGGCATGTTTCAAGTTCAATCCGGCAGTTTTTGACTCTTCAATGCCTTCTAAGGTCAATTTACGCAGAAAATCATTACATGCTCCAGTCGAAGCATGGGCATGCCGCATGATGATCAGTGTTTTCATCAGGAATTGAAAGCTTTGATGATATCTTTTTCTTTTCCGAATACCGTCAGCTGATCGCCTTCTTCCAGTTTGATATCCGGATCCCAGATCGTAAAACCTTCTTCACCCGGTTTATGGATCAAGAGAATGGTCAGGTTAAAACGGTTACGTAAATCCAACGCGCGGACACTCTGTCCAACCATTGAGGGAGGGGCGCTGACATCAGCAATGGTTCCGCCTTTGAAGTCAAGCATTTCTCCGATATTGGACATCGACAGACGCTTCGCATAACGTTCTGCGACATCAAAATCAGGTTGAATTACTTCATTGGCCCCGAGCCGCAACAGTATGCGTTTCTGCAGTGGCGAGTTAGCTTTCGCTATGACATTCATAGCTCCTTCCTGTTTCAGCAAGGTCAAAGCAATAATCTGATCCTCAAAATGTCCGCTCATACTGAGGATTACAGCATTGAATTTAGCGACATCGAGTTCTTTGATGGTATCAGGATTGCTGATATCAGCGATAATTGCCGTGCCTACCTTATCTTTTATTTCATCAATCGGGGCAGGGTTGACATCAATTGCGACAACATAATTACCGGCATTACTAAGCTCGGTAGCCAGTTTCATGCCAAAAGTTCCAAGACCCATTACAGCATAATTACCTTTCATTTTTTTATTCTCCTAGTCATATCAACCTATAATAACTCTTTCTTTTGGATAGGACAAGCGGCTGGCACTGCGTTCCCGTAAAAAAAACAGGAATATTGTCATCGGTCCGATGCGTCCTAAAAACATACAGCAGGCGATTATTGTACGCGGTGTCACCAGAAGATATTCTTTGATATCCCATGGCATTCCGCAGTTTGTCAAGGCAGATACCACTTCAAACCCGACCTGATTCAAAGGCAGTTCGGCGGCCGCAGCGGTAATCAGTGACATCGATGTGGCAGTTAAAAAAAAGGATATCGCTACAGCAAAAGACTTCAAAACATAACGTAATGGAATTTCACGCTTAAACAATAACATTTTGGTATTACCCTTGAACGCATTAAAAATTGCCAGAAAAATCATTGCGGCGGCGACATTACGGATGCCGCCTCCGGTAGATCCCGGCGAACAACCGATCAACATCATGAACATGATGATGATGATGGAATTGCTGTGCATTGATGAGGGGATAACGCTGAAAAATCCGGCGCTGCGTGAAGACACTACCATGAAGTATGAATCGAGCCAGGAGATGTTTGATCTTTCCAGAAGTTTAAATATCAAGGTACCTCCGACAATAAGTACTACCGATGTAATCAATATTATTTTAGTGTTTATGCACGGTTTCTCACGGTCATGCAAGTATCCCCAAATATCAAATATGGCATAAAACCCAAGCCCTCCGGCAATTACCAGAAATGAAATAATCAGTTTAACCGTCCATCCGGCTGTTATCATGCTGTTGTCAAAAGGAGTAAACCCGGCATTGCAAAATGCCGACACGGAATGGAACAATCCATAATATGCTGAAGTCAGCAGATCAATACCCTGAAACCAGAATGCACCCGTCAGAAGAATAAAACCGATTCCTTCGATGGTGAAGGTATATAGCATGACAGTGCGCAGCAAACGTTCCATTTTTCCTGCGGATATATTGCGAGGTGCTCCCAGAATAATATTTTCTCCGGCATTGATACCGCGCAGCATCAGTACTATTGACGCTGCCAGGGAGATGGTGCCCAGTCCCCCGACCTGAAGCAGAAGCAGAATAATCAGCTGACCTGGCAGGTTGAATCCTGAAGTGGAAAGGTTGCACATATTAGTAACACAGGTTGCTCCGGTTGCAGTGAATATGGCATCGGCCCAGCTTATTCCATCACTATGGCTGACAAAAGGCATTTTTAACAGCAATGTGCCGGAAAGTATTACCAAGGTGAAAAATGCAATTAAGCAAAAATGTTTCTTTCTAATCAGATCCATAAAATCAGACCAAATTTATTTTACGGTATTTGAAAATATTGTTTTGACTGGAAAATTCTATTTCCGCGATCGTGCCATTGCGAGTTACCGAACCGGCACTGTATTCGCCACGTCCGTTGTTATCAATTTTGGCAAACGGTTTATGAATGTGACCGCAAAGTGAAATATCAATGTTTTTTTCGCACAACAATTTTGCCACCTGCCGGTGTCCCCCCATGTCATGACGGAAACGAAGCAGAGGGTGTTCTTCAAGTAGCGGATAATGTCCAACAATTATACGCGGCCGATTTTTAGGTTGTGAACAATAGTCCAAAACAAAATCAGAAGTTTTTTTATCCATGTGTCCGCGAGAAGAAAATAGATTGGTTGGTCCACTTTCATTGACGACAATAAAATCACAACCCGCAAAACTTTTGACTAATGGTAAATCATTGAATTCGTAGTCACATAGTTCACGAACTGCATTTTCAACTGCCTCTCTGCATTTACGTAGTCGCACATAACAATCATGATTACCCGGCACATAAATCAGCGGAATTCCGGAATTTAGCAACGGTTTCATGATGGTCAGCGTTTTCTCAAATTCGCCGGGTTGACCGGTAGAGGTTAAGTCACCGGTACAAACTGCAATGTCTGGACGATTCTCCAAAATGTAAGTTACAGCTTTTTCAAGAAGCGTCAGATCATGCTGAAAACGGCGGCGAAAACGATAATTAAAAACGCCGACCCAACGTTTATCAATATAGGCCATCCAGTCTTCAGCGGCTCCACCGGCATGAGGGTCAGAAAAATGGATGATTTTCATAATATTATTTGGGGAAATTTTTCAATTTGCCAAAACGGTTGTACAACTCCGTTTTTTCTGCCGAAGATGAGCTCTTAAGTCTTTCAATAAAGTAATTACGCTGGAAATCATTCAGTTCCTGTTTCCAGAAATCATTTGGGGGAGTCATGTTGTCAGAAAAATTTTCTTTGTGCAGGTCAATATAAAACAATATGCCACTGACTTGAGCGCGCCGTTCAATACGATTAATTAACGTGCTAAACAATTCTTCATCCATATCGCTGATTTTGAGATCAACTGATTTTCCCGAAATGGCATCCTTTGAAATAATAATCCCTTTTCTGATTTCCTGAACTTTGAGCAAAGCACGTTTTCCATTTACTCTGGTTTCAATCTGCAACCCGCGCAATTTAGTTCCGCTGTCGTAAACTAAATTATGATATTCAACAGCTTTTTTTAATTCAGTGATAAGATTTGTAGAATATGATTTGAATTCCGAGGCTTTTCTCAATACGTCCTGATTGCCGGTCTGGAATGAATCAATCGTCGAAATAATTTCATTACGTAATTTTTCTGCTCCGGAATGATTGTCATTATTGATTAATTGCGTTAATTCATAGGGAAGCAGTTTTCTGTATTTCTGAATCTGACCGATATATCGAAGTCTCTCCATTTCTTCCTGTTTACGTGCTTCTGCTTGTATTCTGCGGCGTTCTTCCTCTTCCTGGCGAATTTTGCGGCGTTCCGCTTCCTGTTTTGCCTTCAATTCTGCCGCTCTTGCCGCTTGCTCCCTATTGATTTCAATTTTTTCAAGATGTTCAGCGCGCGCTTTTTCTCGTTTTTGCGGAATACGTAGTTTTTCATCCAGCTCGACATATGTTTTCAATAATAATTTTAAATTATTCTGTTGCACTGTGGTTTTGGGTTCAGGATATTTTTCGAGAAAATCATCAGCCATCTTGAGGAAATTTTGTTCCTGCCCTGCCACTGCCGACTTTAAAATTTGAGTAATATTTTTTGAATATAAATCAACTTCTGGCTTAGCTATTGCCGGTTTGTTTGTCGTTGGTATCGGGGTTGTTGAATTTGACATCATATAAGTAACGATAAAAGCTGTTGCCGCCAAAATCACAATGATGCAAACTATTATCAAGGCAATTTTGCGGATCTTGCGACGTGGTTTGAAATCTTCGAGGTCTTCGTCACCATGGGCATCCAAAACTAAATTATTGCTGGTGTGGGTCTGAATATTATCATCCGGCTTGAACAGCGGTTTGATACTGGTTGAGGTTGTCGGATATTTGGTATCAGTGCTTTCATTTTCTTCTTTTTCTCTTTCTGCTTTAAGTCGCAATTTTTCTTTTAAATATGCCGGTGGCTCTATTTTACCGCTGTTAGTAGGCTGCAATCTATGTAATAAAGATGATGATGAAGTCGAAATGCCGGTCATTGAAATGCCGCCGGTCTGGGTGTTGAAAACACTTGGCGGTGTCTGTCCGCCGCCGGGGAATTTACCGCGGCGGAACATTCTGAGGTCTTCAACCAAAGTCTCTGCATCTTGATAGCGATCATTGGCGTTTTTCTTCATCATTTTACAAATGATTTGGCTTACTACTTCAGGTATTTGGGAGTTGACCTGGATTGGCGGCACCAAAGTTGCGTCAAGATGTTTGCGTGCTATTTCAGTCGCATTACGTCCTTCGAATGGAAACCTGCCGGTTACAAATTGATAAAAGGTCGCTCCCAAACTATAGATGTCGCTACGGACATCCACCGGCGCTCCGGTCAATTGTTCGGGACTGATATATTGCGGAGTTCCCATTACTTCGTCGCTATCATCATCTTTATTTAAATCATTTGCAATCATGGAGAGACCGAGATCGGCGAGTTTGGCCTGATTCTTTTTAGTCAACATGATATTGTCTGGCTTGATGTCGCGATGAACCAGTTTCTGTTCTTTCCATGCGCAGTCTAAAGCCTCGGCAACTTGCTGGACGAGTAACACAGCTTGTTCAACCTGAATAACTTTTTCGCGCTGAAGCACTTGTTTCATGGTTTCGCCATCAATATATTCCATGGCGAAATAAAATATACCTTCATCTTCACCTACCGCATAAGCTTGAACGATATGCGGGTGATTCAATTTTGCGGCAAGTCGGGCTTCTTTGATAAAATTCACAACGAATTCGGCATCCATGCCAAAGCTGTCTTGAAGAATTTTTAAGGCTGCTGGGCGGTCCAGAGAAATCTGATGCGCAAGATAAACCACACCCATACCGCCGCGTCCGATCTCTTTAAGAATGACAAAGTCAGCGATAACGGATCCAGCTGAAAGACGAGATGAGGGTACCATCACTTCTTCATTACAGTGCCCACATTCCACCAGAAATCCCATTTGGGATTCATTTACAGCTACTAATTTATGACATACGGGACATTGGAATCGCATCAGTTTCTAACCTGTATTGTTTTTCTAAAAAATACTTTGCATAAACTTACCACACAAAACGACCAAGGCAAATTTATTGAAAGCCTTTTGAAAATAAAATATATCTGAATTTCTCACGGATTCATGATTTTTATGCGCATGTCGCTATTTATCCTGAAAAATTCGGTTGAATATTTTCCTTGAATAGAGATGAAAAAATAACTTTTCGAGCTCGAAATAACCTTTTTCTGGTTTATAATTCTTCTACGATTGAAATATTTGAATGATTCCGGTAATATTCTTCAGCATCCAAACCATAACCGACGACATAATGCGGTTTGATCTCAAAGCCGCACCAGTCTGCCTTGGATAATCCTCCTTCAACTCGTTTTATCTGTTTATCAAGCAATACACAAGTACGCAGGCTTAATGGCTTCAGCTGGTTAAGCTTTTCACTGACTTTGGATAATGTTAATCCCGTATCCAGAATATCATCAACAAGCAAAATATGGCGTCCGGCAAGCGGAAGTTTCGGCATTGATGCAAAATCAAGTTGTCCGCTACTTTTAAGTGATATGTAAGAAGATGTGCGCATAGAGTCCAGCCACATGGGTATTGTGATCGCGCGTGCCAGGTCTGCGCCGAAAATCATCGCTCCATTCAAAATTACGATTAAGGTAAGTGGTTCGTTCCCATAAAATCGCGAAATATCCGTTCCCATTTCAGTGATTCTAACCGCAATATCGCGTTCACTGATTAGTTGACGGGTTCTCAGGTGAAATGGTGGTTTGGGCATGGTTTTTCTCTTGTTTTAGTTCTGATTCCAATAGTAAACTCTGATTTTGCAGCTTGATGTTCGTCAGCTTCATTTGAGTTTCAGCAAGCTCTTGTTTCAGCTTTTCGAGTTGTTGCGATAACTCCGGTATTTTGGCCGCTTCTTTTTGTGATGTAACAAGTTTTTCACGCAATTCAGCGACAACGGCGTTCTGATTCTTGATGCTTTCGCGCAATTCAGATAAACGATTTTCTTTTTCTTTATCGGAGAGAGACAATGATTTGCGCTCAATTTCCAGCCTGACAATAACTTCATTACGTTCTTTTAGCTGTTCTTTCAGGATTGACACATCGGTAGCTTCTATGTTCTTTAACTTCAATTCATGTTCAAGTTCAGCAATCTTTTCTCTGCGTTCATTTACCAGTGCTGACTGCCGTCTGTTTTCGTTCTGGGCAAGTTTTAATGTTTGTTCAAATTCATAAATAGTATTCTGCAGCGAGGCAATATCCTCCGGATCGTTAAATTTGATTTTTGCTTTGTAATAATATCTTTTTTCTGCCGCTTCAATCCATTTGCGGACGTCATGGCGTTGCGCCGAATGAGGTTCGATTTCCAGAAAACGCCGGTAATGAAAAATTGCACTCAGCTGGTCATCCAGGTTTTCTTCGCATAATGCGGCCATGGCCAGGTGTGCAGGAGCAGAGTCAGGACGTACTTTAAGATAACGTTTCAAGTATTCAGATGCTTCTGAATATTTTCTGCTATCGTGAGCTTTTCGATATTTTACAAACAAAGGATGAGAGGTTTCATTGGGACCGTCGTTGCAGCCGATGATAAACAGCATGACAAAAAGTATTACCAAAAAAGTTTTCGGCATTGAGCCAATTGCATATCCTTTCGCCCGCGGCGTAACGATGTTCGCATGAAGTTTTGTAATTAGTTTCATATATTATTTTTCAACTTTGATTAAGTAAAACAGCCGCTCCGCATACGGCTGCGGTTTCAACACGCATTATCCAGTTGCCGATTCGGCATGGCTGAATCCCGGTCGAATAGAGCAAGTCTTCTTCTTCTGGAGAAAAACCACCTTCAGGTCCTACCATCCAAATAATTTCACTGGCATCAATTGCCGATTGCAGTTTGTTTCCAGAAGGCGCACCGAAAAAAGCGTTTCCCTGATTGCGGTAATATATCGCCAAGGCATCTTTCAAGCAAGCCACAGGTGTTAATTCCGGTATAAACGGATTACGAGATTGTTTGCAGCCCTCGCGCAAAATATTTATCCAGCGTTCCGGGGTGTTTTCGTGGCGGGGAATCGCTACGGAACGTTCGGTCAGCAACGGAGTAATTGTCCAGACTCCGATTTCTGCACATTGACGGAGCATTTGCTCCATTGGATTGCGGCGAGGCACCGCGACCATCAAATGTAATTTTGTAGTAGGTTCCGGGTGGATTGTGCGATTTACGATAAACAGACGGCGTTGACCGGTAATTTCTGCCAGCGCGGTAGTGCCTTTCCCGTCCGATAATCCAATTTGTTCGCCTTCGCGGCCGCGGAGCGTTTTGAATAAATGTCTGGAATCTCGATCTTCAAGTTCTACTATACCGCCGGTTTCCGGGATGTTTAAACAGTAGAATCCATGCATGACCAAGCTCCTTATAAGCGAATTTCTCGTTAAAATACTGTCGCAGATTGTTTTTTCAACCAAACAGCGAATGACGTAATTCTAATTTTATTTTGAAAAATGCAGTCGGCTCATTGAGTCGCAAACTATTTTGACATAAATATTGCAACAATGCGGTCGTGACTGACTGGATAGTTTTTTTAGGTCAAAGAATTATTTTCTTCGTATTATCTCTGCCGGGAATATGGAATTTCTTATTTAGAAGCACTATTTTACTGATTCAATTATCAATTTTATGTTGATTGAAGTAATCATTAAATAGAACGTTAACACATTGAGGAGAAAGCTAATATGGGAGAAAAAATCAGAATTGCAATTGCGGGATATGGCAATGTTGGCAGGGGAGTAAAAGCGGCAATAGAAGCATCTTCTGATATGGTTTTGTGCGGAATTGTCAGCCGAAACCCTGAGAGAGTAAAAAAAGAACTGGGCGCATCCGATATCATGGTTATGGATATCAATGACATCGCCGGCTGGACGAGAGAATTGTCTCCTGATTTGGCAATACTGTGCGGCGGTTCCAGTACCGATTTGCCGGTACAGGGACCAAAACTTGCAGCTCATTTATCTACGGTCGACAGTTTTGATAATCATGGAGAAATTCCAAATTATTTCAATGCCATGGACAAGGCCGCACATGACTCCGGCAATGTTGCGGTTATTTCAACTGGTTGGGATCCGGGGATTTTTTCACTGGAAAGAGTATTGGCTTCGTCATTTATACCGGGCGTGAAGCCATATGGATTTTACGGTTTGAGTGAATCCGGCGGTCTGAGTATGGGGCATTCCGATGCGATTAGACGGATTCCCGGCGTCAAAGATGCCAGACAATATACTCATGCTGAACCGGATGCCATTGCAAAAGTTCGTTCAGGCGGGAATCCTGTGCTGACAGCAGGAGAAATGCACTGGAGAGAATGTTTCATAGTTCTAGAAGACAGTGCAGATGCGGGCGCAGTCGAAGAAACCGTCAAAAATATGCCCAATTATTTCGCGCCATACCGGACAGTAGTTAATTTTATCACTCAAGATGAGCTGAACATTCGTTTTTCAGGTTTCCCGCATGGCGGTTGTGTTATTGCTTCAGGAACTACTGCTGACGGCGGTTCTGCGCAAATTGAATATCAATGCAATTGGGGCAGCAACCCGGCTGCTACCGCCAGTGTATTAGTCGCTCACGCCAGGGCTACGATGCGATTGAAGAAAGATGGTAAGTCGGGCGCATTTACGATTCTTGATATTCCACCGGCTTATTTTTCGAACCTCAGCAGAGAAGAACTGTTGAAGAAATTCATGTAAAAGGAAGTATTATGAGCGTGAAAAAATTTTCATGGTTGTTGCTGGCTATTTTACTGTTCTCAACAGAAATCCACGACTTGAGTGGAGGGGAGGCGGCTGACGAAAAAAGAGATTTGCCGCCGCCCATTTCAATTGAAACTACTCATCATCACGCGCGTCAACGTTGGGAGATGCTGGGCTGGGGTATCTGGTTTGGCTTTCCCCGGAGTGTGCGGAATAATGTTGAGGGAGTCAAGCTCGGCCTGCCGATATCTTCCGGTCGCTCGGTGGTTCATGGGGTTGAACTGGCCATTTTTTATGCCGCAACTGACGAAATTTTTGGATTGCAACTCGCGCCGGTGAATGTTACAAAAAGAATAAATGGACTTCAGATGTCATTAGTCAATGTCGCTGAAGAAAGGTCTTCTGTTTTTCAACTTGGAATTACCAATGTTGGAGTTGCCGGTATTCAGTTTGGCTTGGTAAATGTCGCAGAAAATTCCGACTTCCAATTCGGCCTTTTGAATTTTAATTCTGAAGGTTGGTTGCCTTTTTTCCCTTTCTTTAATTTTTAACATCAATCATCATGCCTAAAGAAATTGAGTATAAGTTTCTCCTTAAAAATGATGAATGGCGCAACAATTTAATATCTTCGGTATTCATAAGTCAAGCCTATATTAAAACGGCTGGCGCCCGGTCAGTGGTTCGCATCCGTATTGTTGATTCAGCACAAGGATTGCTCACGGTCAAAGGGAATTCCAATGGCGCTTCTCGCGATGAGTATGAGTATCAAATTCCTTTATCTGAAGCAAGGGAAATGATGGAACGGCTATGCGATGCCGGACCAGTGTTAAAAACGCGCAATTATGTAAAATACTCTGGTCACCTTTGGGCAATAGATGTTTTTGACGGTGATAATTGTGGATTAGTGGTTGCTGAAATTGAATTGAATTCGGAAAATGAAGATTTTGTTAAACCGCCCTGGTTGGGGCAAAATATAACTGATGATTGCCGTTATTCTAACTTTGCGTTAGCGGTCAAACCTTATAAATCATGGTAAAACATGATTTGTCTCATCCCGTAAATAAATTGAGCCGCAACACAATGTTCCGGCTGCTTTTTTCTGGATTTAAACTTCGCGCGCGCATAATGCGCGCGCAAAGTTTATAACTGAATTTATTTTAGGCCGAGCACATCCTGCATGTCATAAAGACCGGGTTTGGCGCTATCAAGAAAACGTACCGCGCGCAATGCGCCCTTGACAAAGGTGTCACGACTTGAAGCCTTATGAGTCAACTCAAGGCGTTCGCCGCAGGTGGCAAACATCACGGTATGATCACCGACCACATCGCCGCCACGCAACGCGTGCATTCCGATCTCTTTTGTAGTTCTTGCGCCGGTAATGCCTTCACGTCCATGCCTGGTATCATTTTCATAAGACAATCCTCGCGCGGCTGCGGCGATTTCGCCAAGCCGGACTGCCGTTCCGCTGGGTGCGTCTTTTTTGAGATTGTGATGCATTTCCACAATTTCAATATCATAATCATCGCCGAGCAGGGAGGCGACTTTACCGCAAAGGTGAAAAAGCAGATTAACACCGACACTCATATTCGGGGCAAAGACAATTCTGGCGCCGTCATCGGCCAATTTACGCAATTTTGCTTTGCTGTCTTCAGAGAGCGCAGTGGTGCCGATAACGCAAGAGCAACCGGCCGTGGTGGCAATTTCAGTATCGCCAGGAACATCGCCGGTACTGAAGTTGATAACCGAGTCAGCGCCGGTGCACGCGGCCTTTAAATCTGCCGTTATCATCACTCCGGCACTGCCTTGTCCGGCAATAACTCCGGCATCTTGACCCAGCAACGGATTGCCGGGAGCCTCGACCGCGCCGAACAACTGTAAGTCTTCAGCTTCCATAATTCTTGCGACGAGAAGACGCCCCATGCGTCCTCCAGCCCCGATAACTACTACTTTGATCATTTTTTCACCTCTTATTTTTATGGTATTGCTAACTGTCGGTTACGCGGTGTCCAGATGATATCATCCGCGATACCGAGCGGAAATTTATGGACATTTTGATAGCGGCGTGCAATTGCCAGCAGACTATCGGGCGCAAACAGGAAAGTGTATGGCTGTTCTTCATGCAAAAGTTTATGAAGTTGACGGGCTATTTTTACGCGCTTTTCAAAATCGAACTCAACTCGCATCGCCTCAATCAGACGATCGGCTTCAGGATTTTTGAAGCCGATATGGTTACTGCTTCCCGGGATATCAGCTTGCGATGAATGCCATATCTGGTAAGGGTCAGATTCATAACTGCCGCTCCATCCCAAGGTACAGACTTCAAAATTTTTCTGTTCCAGCCGCTGAATATAAACCGACCACTCAAATGACTGGATTTTCATATCAATGCCGGCTTTAGCCATATCCTCTTTAATTATCGGCAGCATCCGGGTTTGAATCGGATGGTTTGCAACTTCCATAATTGTAAATTCAAATTTGCGACCGTCTTTGTCCAGAATACCGTCACCGTCAGAATCACGCCATCCGGCATCGTTCAGCATCTTGACCGCCTTGGGAATATCATATGGCCATGGTGAAATATCCCGGTCGTTATATGGGCTTTCCAGATAAAACGGGCCGCTAACAATGGCGCCGAGACCGTAATATATATCTTTCAGAATGCGTTCACGGTCAACCAGATGGGTCAGCGCGACCCGCACATTTTTGTCGGCAAAAAGCGGGTTTGTCAGGTTATATCCCATATAAAAATAGTTCCGGTTCTGGTAGCGCATTTTCTTTAAAAACCCCTTTTCAGGATCGAAGGCGGGAATATTGGTGCGCGACTGCCATTGTTCAGGGCTGAGTCCCATCCAGTCGATGCGTCCGGAGGTCAGCGCCTGAAACTGGGTGTTCGGCATTTTGATGATTTCGTAACAAATATTTTCTATGGCTGGCCGGATGCCGAGGTTGTTGCCGAAGTACTTTTCCCAGCGGGTAAAAATTACTCTGGAATCTTTGTCCCAGCGCAGAAAACGATACGGACCGCAACCGACGATCAGGCGGTTGCGGCGATGATCATCATTGAACTTCAAAGCATCAAACGGTCCCTCATAAGCATGATAAAGGTGACGCGGCAAAGGCGACAAGCCAAGCGAAATACTCTCGGATAGAAAATAACGGCGTTTCCAAATTATTTTAAACTGATAATCGTCAATTACTTCAATGCCCTCAATATCCTGCATAAAAGTTCTCAACGGCGCGCAATTGGTTTCGGGATTCTGGATTACATCGAGATAAAACTTAAAGTCATGCGCGGTAACTTCTCGATCCTGCCATACTTTCCCGGTAACCGGATCGGTGAAATCATGCCAGAGAATGCCGCGCCGTAATTTTACAGTGAAAACTAGTTTATCAGTAGAAACATTCCAACTTTCCGCCATCAATGGCTGGAAAAGCTCCGGTTTGGCATAATTGCGCACGGCAAGCGTTGAATTACATATGCCGTAAAAACTCGCTACGGACGCTTCGTTGTTGATCAGATAATTCATATTGCCGGTATCAGCCATAATCACCCGGACGATTCGTCCGCCGGGTACCGCTGCCGGATCAAAAAATTCCAGATTCGCCACATTTTCAGTTTTTTGGGCGTTGTTTGATTGTTTCGTACTGACATCCGGCACAAAAGCATTATGTCGCAATTTCTCCAGAGCTTGTCTGGTCGCCTCATGCTCGAAGCGCAGCCGGTCTACCGCGTTGATCAATATGATACCCAGTAACACCACGACAATCAGCAGTAATGTCAACAAAACATTCAGATATAGATTTTTATGCATAACAATTTTTCCTGTACTTAGGTATCCTTTAAAAATACCCAAATTCTGGTAATTAGCAAACTTTAAGCGCGAAAATATTGCAAGCAGCGACTTTTGCCGAAGTTATTTTTCCAGAACCTGCCTGATATTGACAATGTTGATTTTCCACTGTCCATCTTGTTTGAGCAGGAAACAGCGCAGATCACGAACCCCGTTAATATTTTCACCGTTGTTGAAAATGCCATCAAAGGTTGCGGAAAACTCGACTACGGCACGTTCGTTTTTAGGATTGTAAATGATTGTGACATCGCTGATTTTTAGAGAGATAGTTTTAAACATCGCCCTTATCCGCATTGCTGTATTTACTATCTGTTCAGTACCGAAGACGCCACTGATTTCACTGATGCCGATGCCGATATCGCAGGGATTGGTAAAATAATCGGCTAATTTATTGGAACTCAAAACATTGCTGGCAATGCCGGCTCCCTTGTGCTTGGCGATATTCTCGACAAATTCATCCATTTTTCTGCGAATTATGTCTTCTTCGGTTTCAACCGCATAAAACCATCGGAAAGCGAACACCGAAACGGCAATAATAAGCACGCTGATAGCGATGTATTTCCATTTTATTACCATAGTGGCGCTCCTATGATGCGGCGTGCGGAAACCTGCCCGAACTGGTGCCTGGCGATGGGTTGGCTGCGATTGTCGCCGACCACATAAAAATTTCCTGACTGCACTTTGCGCGGGGGGAGCTCCCAATCACAGCTTTTCTTGACATAAGGTTCATGCAATTCCTGACCGTTGATGAAAAGTCTGCCGCCACGGAATTCAACGGTTTCGCCTGGCAAACCCACCACACGTTTCAGAAACATCACTTTTTTTTCATAATAAATAGCTACTATATCGCCGCGTTGTGGTTTGTTCCGCCAATAAGTCAGACGGTTGACAAAATTAAACCCGATTCTGCGATAGGTTGGCTCCATGCTGCCACCGCTGATCCAAACCGGAGTCAGTAAGATACCGAAAATAAACAGGCAGCAGGCTGTCACGATACCGACCCGGATCAGATAAGCCCGGGTAAAACGCGGCATAAAAAAATCGCGCGCGCTTTTGGACTTTAATTCATAAAATAAACGCACTGTCCAGTCTAAAAACTTATTGCTCATAACTCTTAACCGAGATTGAAATTTATGTGAAGTTCAAAAGTATAATTTCATGATAGCGAAATTACAAACGGTCAGACAATTTTATCAGCGGTATATCGTTGCATATCGTTGCATCTGAATAGCAATTCAGCCTCCGAGCCGCAGCGTTGGTGAGATTTTGAGTTCCGCCGTATAAAGCAAAACTAATGTACAACTGATTTTTCAGGTTGGACAAAGTGATCATCTATCGGTAAATTATTTTTGATTGTCCGGGAATAGAATAATTTCCCAAAGTCGGCTTGAAGTGCTATATTTAGATGAACATCTTCAGTCAGTTTTATTATATTTATTTAATTTTTTAATTTTTTAATAATAGAGGAACCAACATGGATACCGAATTACAGGAAATAAAATCCGTTCTCCATAAGATGGGACAAAAAGCATTGAACGCATCACGCACCCTTGCTTCGCTTCAG
>Ga0172377_10004062_pt1 | contig 15046 bp, 9 predicted proteins | sample Pumphouse3metaG_FD_119749 | JGI IMG/M metagenome (GOLD analysis project Ga0172377, IMG submission 119749) | Leachate microbial communities from a municipal landfill in Southern Ontario, Canada - Pumphouse #3 metaG | ecosystem: Engineered > Solid waste > Landfill > Unclassified | place: Canada... | reverse complement strand
CTTTCGCGCGGCCATTATAACTGCCGATTGTTAACGCATTGTGCAAGGGTGTTAGTTCCACCGTGATCCCATCGGACATATCCAAAGAGGATAAAACATTATCGCTCACGAGTTTGGCATTGGTTACGCCGTCAACCTTGAAAAGAACGTCGATCCAGTCGTAGCCGCGGGCACTGTCCTGAACACTGAAACGGATGGTGATGGAAGTAGGGGAAAGGGGAGTAAGGGAGCGGATCTCGCCGTCTCGGGCGAAATCGATACGCTCACACAGATTCTTGAGCGATGAGTTGCTCAGGGGCTTTACTGGCACCCTTCACACTCCATCGAGCGATCCGCCGTATCTTGTTTTTGCTCCGGCGATTGGGAACGGAGGTAATAAGTCGATTTGAGACCCAGTTTCCACGCGAGCATGTAGATGTCGTTGAGATATTTCCCGCTGGCTCGGTCTAGGGTGATAAAGATATTGAGACTTTGCCCCTGATCGATCCATTTTTGACGGATAGCCGCCGCTTTGACGAGGATTGTCTGATCCAAATCGTACGCAGGGGTGTAGTAGCTCCACGTATCCGGGCTGAGTTTCGGAGCTACGACCGGAATCAATCCTGAAAGATTCTCTTCGAACCATTTGCGTTTGTAGATCGGCTCGATCGTCTGCGTCGTCCCCGTGAGGATCGAGATCGAACTGGTCGGTGCGATCGCCATCAGATAGCCGTTACGCATCCCCTGACGTTTGATCGTTTCGCGTAGCTCGTCCCATTCATAGTTTGGAGCGAACAATCCGCCGCGATCGACGAGATTTTGCACCTCTGCCGTTGCGTGATCCATCGGTAGAATTCCGCGGCTCCATTTTGACCCTGCGAATTCGGCATAAGAACCTTTTTCGACGGCAAGATCGCTGGAAGCTTTGATTGCATTGTAGCTCACCGCTTCCATCACTTCATCGACTTTGTCAAAATGCTCTTGGCTCCCCCATACGATTTTGTTTTCCGCAAGCATCTGCGCTTCGCCCATGACGCCCAGACCGATCGCTCGGCTGCGCATGTTCGTCCGTTTTACTTTTTCCAACGGATAGAAGTTCAGATCGATTACGTTATCGAGCGCACGGATCGCAACCGGAACAATTCGGTCAATATCCTCTTTGGTATGGATACGGGAAAGATTGACCGATGCGAGGTTACATACCGCCGTTGCGCCGTCGACTTTCTCTTTTTCGACGATATAAATCGGTCGTCCGCCCAGCGAATCGAGAGCCGTTACCTTGTTTGCGGGTTTTTCGATTCCGCTGTCGACTTTGACGATTTCGTCTTCTTCATAAGTGACGAAAGAACCGTCTTCAAATTTGATTTTTACCAGATAGTGATTCGGCTGCGTGTTTTGGAAAATCTCGGTGCACAGATTCGAACTTCGGATTACTCCGTAATGGTCGTTCGGGTTGGCACGGTTGGCACTGTCTTTAAAACAAAGGAACGGGCTTCCCGTCTCGAAATACGAAGTAAGGATTTTTTTCCACAAATCTTTGGCTTTGGTATGTTCCTTGACCACATTCGGATCTTGTTCGAGTTCGAGATAGCGTTTTTCGAAATCGGCACCGTAGAGTTCGCTGAGTTCTTTGACGTCAAACGGATCGAACATCGTCCAGATTCCGTCTTCGACGACACGTTTCATAAACATATCGTTGATCCAAAGGGCAGGGAACAAATCATGCGCACGTCGGCGCTCTTCTCCTGAGTTTTTCTTCACATCGATAAAATCTTTGACATCCATGTGCCACGGCTCGAGATAAACGGCAATCGCCCCTTTACGGGTTCCGAGCTGATCAACCGCGATCGCGATGTCGTTGGTGATTTTCAAAAACGGTACGGTTCCCCCTGCAGCATTCTTGTGTCCGTCGATAAATGAACCCATGGCACGCACCTGTGTCCAGTCCCAACCGATCCCGCCGCCGAATTTGGAAAGAAGCGCCATCTCTTTGTAGGCGTCGAAAATCCCTTCAATATTGTCCGGAGACGATCCGATGTAGCATGAACTCAGCTGATGACGGGTTGTACGGGCATTAGAGAGAGTAGGGGTCGCCATCATAACCTCAAATTTAGAGATCATATCGTAAAACTTTTTCGCCCACGTTTGACGATCCGATTCGTTTTGAGCCAGGAACATCGCTACCGCCATAAACATATGCTGAGGCAATTCGATCGGATCGCCTTTGCGGTCTTTGATCAGATAGCGGTCATACAACGTCTTAACGCCGAGGTAGTTAAACTCCAGATCGCGTTCGGGAACGATATACGCATCCAAGTCCGCTAAATCGTATTTTTCCTTCAATCCCAGAAGAATGCGCCCTTCCGCTTCACCGCGTTCAAAGTAGCTCTGCAAAGTACCGTATCCCGTAAAACCGTTGACTCGGTGGTACAAGTCATAAAGAAAAAGACGCGATGCGACGAACGTCCAATTCGGAGAATCGATATCGATCTTGTCAACAGCCGTCTTGATCAGGGTTTGCTGGATCTCGTTACTGTTGATTCCGTCACGGAATTGGATCTGCGCATCGACTTCAAGCTCGCTTTGCGATACGTTGACAAGCCCTTTGACGGCGGCAGAAGTATATTTTTGAATTTTGGTAATGTCCAACGGTTCACGGCGCCCGTTACGTTTCACAATGGTTAGCATCTCTCTCCCTTAACTCTCTCAAAAGCTGTATTATAATCACTGAATATTGTATTGTTTCTTATACCGAAAGAAACTATTTTAATGATAATTATTTGAACACCCGTGCAAAAATTTTATCCACATTTTTGGTGTAATAATCATAATTGAAACATTCGCGGATTGCCTCTTCGCTCAAACTTTGACGTAGCTCTTCGTCTTCCAAAAGGTATTGCAGATAGAGACTTTCCCCTTTTTCATTGACGGCACTTTTACCGTGCTGCAATCCTTCCCATACTTTCATCGCATTGCGTTGAACAATGCGGTAGGCATCTTCACGGCTTACACCCTTAAGAGGCAATTCAAGTAAAACACGTTGGGAGAAAACGAGTCCGCCGGTTAGATTAAGGTTACGCATCATGTTTTCAGGGTAGACAACAAGATTAGCGATAACACTGTTAAAACGGTGCAGCATAAAATCAGCTGTTACAAAACTGTCCGGCAACCAGAAACGCTCGGTAGAACTGTGAGAGATATCACGCTCATGCCATAACGCTACGTTTTCCATTGCAGGGATAACATAAGCACGAACCATACGGGCTAAGCCGGTGATATTTTCGGTCAAAATCGGATTGCGTTTGTGCGGCATAGCCGATGAGCCTTTTTGCCCTTTAGCAAAAAACTCTTCACACTCATACACTTCGGTACGCTGCCAATGGCGAACTTGTACCGCAAATTTTTCGATCGAGCTTGCCATCAATGCTAAAGCAGACGCAAGACGTGCATAGCGGTCACGCTGAATAACCTGGTTAGATGCCGGAGCCGGTTTGAGTCCTAACGCTTCGCACGCATACTCTTCAAGCTCTAACGGTGCGTGAGCGAAATTACCCATTGCTCCCGATACCTGACCGACGGAAATCACTTCCATCGTTTGTTGCAGGTTTTCCAAATGGCGAGCCATCTCATCATACCAAACCGCTAACACCAAACCAAACGTAATCGGCTCACCGTGAATTCCGTGGCTTCGTCCGACGAGTAATGTCATCTTGTGCTCTTCGGCCCGTTTTTTGATCGATTCCATCACCATTTTGACATCATCGATAATCAATGCCAATGAATCACGCATTTGTAAAGCGACAGCAGTATCCACCGTATCGGAAGATGTCATACCGTAGTGGAACCAACGGCTCTCCTCTCCGAGGGTTTCAGAGACCGATGTCGTAAAAGCGATTAGATCATGGCGAGTAATCGCTTCGATCTCATCGATACGCTCTACACTGAACCCTGCATTCTCTACAATCTTTTTAGCATCTTCATCCGGAATGAGACCCAATTTATTCCATGCAACGACAACCGCTTTTTCAACATCGAGCCATGCTTGGTATTTTGCTTGGATACTCCATTTGGATTTCATCTCTTCTCTGGCATAACGATCTACCATTTCTCAACTCCTTAGTATGCTAAAATGCGCTTCATAAAATAAGCCGAAAATCTTAGTATGATATTGGCTCTTACTATAAGTTATAGTCTATCCAACCCTCCCTAAAAAGGAATTAAATTGCCATTCGTTACCAAACGTCTTTACGCGCCGAATCGTCAAAAAGCCTTTCTTTTTTTGATGCATGAATTAGGTATTCCCCAAAACGAAGCGCAACGTTTAATCGCCAAAGGGAGACTTTCCCAAAACGGCATCGTCATGTCAAATAATGCAGGCTTCATCGAGGGCGAATGCGATTTTATACTGTTTGAACCTCTTTCTCTCGGATTGGAACCTACGTTTGTCGCAAGCGAATTTGCCATATATGATAAACCTAGCGGTTTGCTTGTTCATCCTCAAAACCGTCATACTCCCTACTCGCTTAACGATGAGATTAAACACCGTTTCGGTCATGAAGCGAATATCACCCATCGTATCGACCAAGAGACGAGCGGATTGGTTTTAGCCGCACGAAATAAAGAGAGCGAGCGTGCTTTGAAAATGATGTTTGAAGAGCGCCAAATCACTAAGAAATATTTAGCTATGGTGAAAGGTCATCTGTCGCAGCCTCTCGATATTCAAGAACCTCTTTTACGCCGTGAAGATTCCAGTTCTATTATTCGGATGATTGTACGTGTTCATCCCGAGGGAAAACCTTCGCGTACATTTATCACCCCGCTTCACTATTTTCCCGAGACCGATACAACTCTCGTCGAGGCTTCACCCTATACCGGACGCCAACATCAGATACGCGTTCATTTGTTTCACGTGAAACATCCGATCATCGGAGATCCGATCTACAATCAAGATGAAACCGATGCCGTCCGTTTTTTAGATCGTGAAATGAGTGAAGCGGAACGTTTTACGAATACCGGTGCTTCCCGCCTCTTGCTTCATGCATATTCACTCGATTTTACCTACAATAGCAATCCGTATCATATTGTCTCGCGAGAAGACTTCATCACACAATGTTTTGAAGCAATGAAGCAAAAATAATCCTATGCCGTTCGTTACCAAAAAACTTCATTCTCCAATTCGCCAACAAGCACTTTCATTTTTAATGAATGAACTCGGATATTCACGCAGCGAAGCTCAGCGTCTAATTACAAGAGGACGAATCTCACAAAACGGTACCGTTATGAATGAGCAGTTCGGATACATTGAAGAAGGTGATTTTGAGTTCATCTGTTTTGAACCGTTATCATACGGTTTCAAACCTATGTTTGTTGCTAACGACTTTGTCGTCTATGACAAACCCAATGGTTTGTGCGTTCATCCCAATAGCCGTAAATCGGGATATTCTCTGAACGATGAAATCAAACATCTCTACGGAAATGAAGCTAACGCAACCCATCGTATCGATCAGGAGACAAGCGGTTTGGTTTTAGTCTCTCTCAATAAAAACAGTGAAGCCGTTTTAAAGCGGTTATTCTCTGAACGGCGTATCACCAAACGTTATCTCGCTATGGTAAAAGGGCATCTCAAAGAGCCTCTGGATATCAACGAGCCGCTCCTTCGAAACGATCACCCCAATCTATTAGTCAGCATGGTCGTCAAAGTAGACCGTGCAGGAAAAGTATCACGTACCCTCATAAAGCCGCTGCACTATTTTCCTGAATCAGATACTACTTTGGTGGAAGCCTCACCGCTCACCGGACGTACCCATCAAATCAGAGTTCACTTGTTTCACGTGAAACATCCTATCGTCGGAGATCCGGTTTACGGCCAGGATCAAGCCGATATCGAACGGTATATACGAAAAGAACTGTCAAGGGAAGAGATATATCAAAAGAGCGGTGCAACCCGTCTTTTACTTCATGCTCATACATTAGAATTTGAATATAGCGGTATCTCCTACCGAATTATTTCGGAGAGAGATTTCGGTGCGGAGTGTTTGGAAGCGATGAAAATCAATCCACGCATCTAATATAGCGTTGGCGTTTTGACTCTTTGATTTTACGGATATCGACTAATATATAACCGTCAATACAACTATTGAAATCGGTATCGATCCCGAAATCCATAAATTGGACTCCACCCTCTTCACACAACTCACTGTATTGTTTATAAAGGGTAGGAACCGATACGTCAAAGGCTTTGAGATAGTCTTTAAGACGTCTAAAGTCTTCAGCATAATCTTCTCCGCTGAATAGCTCCGTAAATTCCGCACGCACATAATCTGAGAGATGGTAAGGCGATTTTGCTTTTACCATCGTGTGATCCGAACCGAAATAGAGAGAATAAAAATAGACTAAAGCTTCTTGGGCGTGTTTCGGAAAACTCCCTGAAATACTGACAGGACCCATCATATATTTGATGTGCGGATTATGGCTCAAATACGCCCCGATTCCTTGCCAAAGATAATCTAATGCTCGACTTCCCCAGTATTTCGGCTGAACAAAACTGCGTCCCAACTCAATAGCATCTTCTAGCACCGAATCGAATTGATCGTTCATTTCGCATAAATCGCTCATGTATAATCCCTCTTTACCCAACCAAGAGAGAATCCATTCACACTCTCCGATACGATAGGCGCCTGCAATTTCAAGAGCCTCATCGTCCCACAATACTAGATGATGGTAATAGCGGTCATACGCATCGACATCACGGGCGCGTCCGCTCCCTTCTCCTACTTTTCGAAAAGAGTACTCACGTAATCTTCCAATTTCGTTGATGATATTTGGAGCGTATTCTTGTTCGATCAAATAAATCTGTTTGTTATCGCTTGTCAACCCGATCTGTTCCCCTTTACGAAGCTCTGCTCTGAGGTCCTGACGCGATACGGGATGAGCAATCGAACATTCGGTAGGATATATCCCTTTTTTCCCTTTCGAGAGTCTCAAGAGGTGTTTACGGAACAATCGCGCATGACGTTTTTCAGTCAAATTAAAATCGTTAAGCGCTTTCTCACTGACCATTTGACCGATCGTAAAATCAAAAACCCGATTACGAGCGGCAAAAATCTCATGACTTAACAACAATGCCCCTAACGGTTTGTAAATCCATGAGACGCCATAGAAAAGAGGACTGTTCTTTCCTTTGATATAAATAGGAAGGATCGGCGTTGCGTTACGCTTCGCAAATTTAATAAATCCCCCTTTCCATGCACCCTCTTTAATACCGAAAAATCCGGCACGGGAAACTTCGCCGGAAGGGAAAAAGATAACGGCTTCTTCCGCTTGTAACGCATTGTCGATTTGACGTAATGCATTTTTGGAGAGTTTATCGTTGAAATTATCGACGCCGATCATAAACTCTTTGAGCTGTACGATTTCAGAGAGCATACGATTAGCAACGATTTTCACTTTTCTATCCTGACGGACGGAACATACCATTTGGATCAGACACAAAGCATCCAATGCCCCCAACGGATGATTGGCTACTATAATAACTTTTCCCATAGAAGGGATATTTTCAATTTGCCGATGAACGGTCTTATACGATACATTTAAATATTCCAAAACGGCATTAATGAATTCCAAACCGTTTTTACCCTCATGCATTTCCATAAAACGGTTAATCGATTTTTCATGAAGAAGAAGTCGTGTCAATCCGACAATCGTTTTATTGATTAAAGGAGGATATTGAAATACCTTCGGGTGTTCTTTGCGTAAAATCATTTCTGCATTAACCATCGTCTTTATCCTCTGTTTTCACATCTATTAATCAAATAGTAAAATGTATCGATTTCAGTGTGATTACGTTTTGATTACTGCTGTGTAACATAATTGTTCGAAAACAAAATTTCGAATTATGTGAATAACTTTTTATAACAATGGCTTAATGAATATTTAAACGGGTAAAATTCTCAGAAGTCCCTAAAATAGGCGTTTTAAGGCTTGTTGAAGGTAGTGATTTCAGTCTATATTTATCTAAATATTTTCTGAAATGGAGAAGAGTTTTTACAGATTATTTGAAAAAATCGGTTTAACTTATTCACAGAGCACTCACAGTGTGAATATTACACATTTTTAAAATTTTTCTTTTTTTCTTATACATTTAAGAAAATTCTCAGTGCTGTAACAAGGATAAACATTTAAGCGTTTTATCAATCTCAAAATATTAAGACTCTCTAAGCCTCTTTAGGTACACTTTTACCCTAGCGACTCTCCTGGTGTGTTAGTCGCTTTTCGTACTTTCTGACTCTTTTGATTTAAATCCAATTTGACTCTTTGCGCATGAGCGATTGCAACCGCCATAGCATCGGTAATATCCAACGGTTTAATCTCTTTGGTAATCCCTAAAATCTGTTTCACCATAAAAGCCACTTGTTCTTTTGCCGCCTTTGCTTTTCCCGTCAATGCTTTTTTGACTTGTAACGGTGTATATTCGGCAAACATCCCGTATTCCTGTAATAATTTAAGAGTGATTGCCCCTCTAAACTGTGCCAGTTTTAAAACAGTCTTCGGATTGTGGGCATAGAAAATATCTTCCATCGCTACCTCATCGATAGTATGAGAACGAAACAGTTGTTCAATCGCCTCACACACTTGGGGAATCTGATATTGAAGCGCTTCACTTTTCATCTTGATCAATCCGGCTTCGACAAGACGAATTTTTTGCCCTTCTATACTTACAAGTGCATAACCGCAATTACGGGTCCCCGGGTCTATCCCCAATATCGTCATACTCTTCCGCCTTACAAATTTTATATGCCGTAAATCTGTTCACATAGGTGAATATCTTTTATTCACCTCTTCTTTGAACCTAATTATAGGCAAATATTGGTATTATTCACATCACTATTCACAGGGAACAAAAAAATGAATTCGATCGGCAAACAAGTTTTAAACGCACTTAAAAATGAGATTAGTGAGATTGACTATCAACGCTACGTCAAACAACTAACCTACGATGAAAGCGAGTCCAAAAGCAATATTGCTATCTTTCGTGCTCCCAATCCTTTGATTGCCAATTGGACCCGGACTAAATTTGCGGAAAAGATTGCCCATCTTTTCGAAATCAAAACAGGTATCAAACCTTCCGTATCGATTTTAGTGCAATCTACTGCTACTCAAACACTCCAAAATACGGCTACAAATGCAATCGTAGAGAGACCTAGCGGCGGATCGCTGCTCAATCCTTCTTTCACCTTTCAAAATTTTATTGTCGGCGATTCGAATAATTTTGCCTTTATCGCCGCTAAAAACGTAAGTGAGAAACCGGGAGTCGTTTATAATCCTCTTTTTATCTACGGAGGAGTCGGGCTGGGAAAAACCCACTTGATGCAGTCGGTCGGAAATGTAATGCTCTCACAGGGCAAAACGGTCATTTACACTTCGGTAGAACAATTTCTAAACGATTTTACCCGTCATCTCAGCAACCGTACAATGGATCGTTTTAAAGACAAATACCGTAAATGTGATTTGCTTCTCATCGACGATATTCAATTTCTAAGCAACAAAAACCAGATTCAAGAGGAATTTTTCCATACTTTCGATGCGCTGCGCAATGAAAACAAGCAGATTATTATTACCTCCGATAAACCCCCTAAAAAAATCGGTGGACTCGAAGAACGTCTAAAAAGTCGATTTGAATCGGGTTTGGTTGCCGATATTCAGCCTCCCGAACTCGAAACAAAAATCGAGATCATTAAAAAGAAATGTGAAATCAACCGCGTTAAACTCGATCGCGAAGTTATTAACTATGTGGCAACGATCATCGAGAACAATACCAGAGAAATCGAAGGGATCCTTTCAAAGCTCAATGCTTATTCACAGCTCATGGGAGTCGATATTACGATCGAATTTGCCCGAAACGTCCTCAAAGAACAAATGGCCGAAAAACGGAGCAATATCACTACCGACCTTATTATGGATACCGTGGCCAAAGAACTTAATATCAAACCGAGTGAGATCCGTTCTAAAAGCCGTAACAGCAATATCGTTTACGCCCGTCGGATCGCCATTTATCTTTCCCGTTCTCTTACACCCAACTCGATGCCTCAACTTGCACAATATTTCGGAATGAAAGATCATACGGCCGTTAGCCATACCATGAAAAAGATTCAAGAGCTGATGAAAAACGACGAAGATTTCCGAATCAAAGTCGAAGAACTCTCCAATAAAGTCTCTATGGCTACTCCGGAATAGTATTTTGTGTTTGTAAAGCCGATTTAAAAAAGATATAATTCAACACGTGAACAACTGTGAATGAAACAAACTAGATTCATCACATCAAAATAGCAGAAGAGAGGGGAACAAATCAGATGTTTTCACACATTCACACCCCCTTATTACTATCTACTACAATTGATGATATAAATAATAAAAGGAGTCTTTTATGAAAATTACCGTTGACAAGTCGGTCCTGGAAAATATCCTTCTGCATCTTCAACCCTTTTTAGAAAAAAAAGACACATCTCAAATCACATCTCATATCCTCCTCTCCACAGACGGAAGAACCCTTTTTGCAAAAGCAACGGATTATGAAATCGGACTTGTCATTCAAACAAACTCGGTAAGCGTAGAAGAACCCGGTTCTATTACCGCAAACGGTAAAAAGCTTCTCGATATCGTCCGTATCTTAAAAGACGAAGAAATTGAACTAAATCTTGACAAAGACACTCTTCATATCCGTCAAAAACGTTCCAATTTTAAATTACCGACATATAAAAGCTCCGAATTTCCGGCATTCCCTTCAACTGAGGGAAAACCGAACATCGCGATCAATTCTCATCTTCTTATCGAATCACTCAAAAAAATTACCCCTGCAGCCGATACCAACAATCCGAAATTTGAACTCAACGGTGCTCTCATCGATATTAAAAGCAATCAAATCAACTTTGTAGCTACCGATACCCGTCGTTTGGCTCTTGTTCACATTGACAGTCAAAACGATGCCGAACTCTCTATTATCGTCCCTAAAAAAGCGATTATCGAGATTCAAAAACTCTTTTCCGATAACATCGAGATTTATTATGACAATACCCATTTGATCATCAAATCGGAAGACTCTTTGTTCTATACCAAACTGATCAACGGAAAATTCCCGGATTACACCCGTATCATTCCGAAAGAGGCTCAACGTTCTATCACTTTGCCGAAAAGTGCGATTTTAACCGCTATCAAGCAAATCACGACAATCTCAAATGATCTCAAACTTACTTTTCAAAGCGATACCATTTTATTCGAAAGTTTGAGTGATGACAATATCGAAGCAAAAACGGCCGTTGAAATTGAAAACGGATTCGATGTCCCTTTTATCCTTGCCATCAACAGCCGTTACATCATCGACTTTATCTCACAAATCAACGGAACCGAATTTATTCTCGAAGCCAATGAATCCAATCAACCTTTCGTTCTTAAAGATAATAATTTTAAAACGATTATCATGCCGATCGTAATCTGACATCTCCTCTCAAAAATCCCTTCATCAGGGATTTTCTCCACAAAACCTTCTTTTTAGTTTATATCAGGTAAAATAAAGCCATTTAATACGCTACTTATGGAGCAAACATGGAACAAAACTACGGTGCCGGCAATATTAAAGTCCTAAAAGGTCTCGAAGCAGTTCGAAAACGACCCGGAATGTATATCGGTGATACCGGTCATCGCGGATTACACCATCTTATCTACGAAGTCGTTGATAACTCGATCGATGAAGCGATGGCGGGGCACTGTGATACGATCACGGTAACATTGACCAAAAACGGTACCGCAATAGTAAGTGATAACGGTCGGGGTATTCCGACCGATATGCATCCGACAGAGGGAATTTCTGCGGCAACGGTTGTTTTGACCGTATTGCACGCAGGGGGAAAATTCGACAAAGATACTTATAAAGTCTCGGGCGGTTTGCACGGGGTAGGGGTATCAGTTGTTAATGCCCTCAGTAGCGATCTCAAAATGACCATTTTCCGTGAAGGTCAATCGTTTGAGCAAAACTTTAAATGCGGTATCCCGCAAGAACCTTTGGCCGTAACCGGTACTACCCGTAAACGGGGAACAACCATCGAGTTTTTTCCGGATCCGACCATCTTTACCGAAACGATTATTTTCGATTACGACTATTTGGCAAAACGGTTCCGTGAACTGGCATATCTAAATCCTCGTATTACGATTATTTTTAAAGATGAGCGTAACGGCGCGAGCAATACGTATCACTTTGAAGGTGGTATCAGCCAATTCGTAACGGATGTGAACAAAAAAACGGTCGTAGCTTCTCCGTTTGCCTTCAGCGAAAAAATCGAAGATATCGAGATGGATATCGCCATTATGTATAACGACAGTTATGATGATAAAACCTTTACGTTCGTCAATAACATCAATACACCTAACGGCGGAACTCACGAAGCCGGTTTTCGTGCCGGTCTTACCCGTGTTATCTCAAACTACAACAAACAAAACGGCAATGCCAAAGAGAAAGACGTTCCTTTAACCGGAGAAGACGTATCCGAAGGGCTTATCTGTGTCGTATCGGTACGTGTGCCTGAGCCTCAGTTTGAAGGACAAACAAAAGGGAAACTCGGAAATACCTACGTAAGACCGTTGGTTCAAAAGGTTACTTATGAAAAACTAACCAAATATTTTGAAGAGAATCCTCTCCAAGCCAAAGCCATTGTTCAAAAAGCGCTTATGGCGGCGCGCGGACGAGAAGCAGCGAAAAAAGCACGTGAGCTTACACGCCGTAAAGATGCCATGACCGTCGGAACCTTGCCGGGTAAATTGGCGGACTGTCAAAGCAAAGATCCTTCAATCAGTGAACTCTATCTGGTGGAAGGGGACTCTGCGGGCGGTTCGGCAAAACAGGGACGTGATCGTGTCTTCCAGGCCATTTTGCCGCTCAAAGGTAAAATTCTAAACGTTGAAAAAGCACGTTTGGACAAAATCCTCAAATCCGAAGAGATTACAAACATGATCACGGCTCTTGGCTGTGGAATCGGCGAAGAGTTCAACGAAGAGAAACTCCGTTATCACAAGATCATCATTATGACCGATGCCGACGTCGACGGAAGCCACATTCAAACGTTGTTATTGACTTTCTTTTTCCGCTATTTGCCGAAAATCGTTGAGAATGGATACCTCTATTTGGCACAGCCGCCGCTTTATCGTTACCAAAAAGGGAAAAAAGAGATCTATTTTAAAGATGATCGCGTTATGAACGCATTTTTGATCGAAAACGGAATCGGAGCATTGGAAGTCGATAACATCGGTGCAAACGATTTGGTTAGTTTCTTTAAAATGGTCGATCATTACCGTTCGACGCTCGATGCGTTGGAACGCCGTTACGCTTTGGTCGATTTGATCCGTTACTTTATCGAAAACCCGGATTTGATCGGATTACCGATCAGCGAAATGTATACAAAAGTCGAAGCGTTTTTAAGTGCTAAAAATAATAATATTTTGAGTAAAAGTATCAACGACGAACAAATGCATCTGTTTGTTCAAACCGACAGCGGTTTGGAAGAATTGATCATCAATGATGAACTGTTTGCTTCTCCTCATTTTATCGAGGCAAACTATATCTACCAAAAAATTCAAGAGTGGAATTTACCGCTTGAGGGTGATTTACTCGAATTGTTAAGCAAGATAACCGATTTTGCGAAAAAAGGTTCTTATATTCAGCGTTACAAAGGTCTCGGGGAGATGAATCCGGAACAGCTTTGGGAAACGACGATGACACCGGAAAATCGCGTATTGCTCCGTATTACGATCGAAGATGCGGAAGCGGCAGGGGAATCTTTCAATCTCTTTATGGGAGATGATGTAGAACCACGCCGTAATTACATCGAAACGCATGCTAAAGACGTTAAACATCTGGATATTTAACCTTCATTTATGACCTACACCGAACAAAAAGAGAGGGAACACCGTTTTGCATTAGCCTTGCGGATGGGATTGCCTATCTTTTTTTTGAGTTCGGTTACCCTTTTTGCTTTTTTAACCCAGTCCTACACTACATTGGTTTCACTGATCGTTTTGTCTATCTCGTTGTTGGGGATAATGGTTTATTTTATTTTTTATCTCATTTACCAAAGTACCCGCGAAAACATCACCGATACGATCACACATACGTTTACAAGCGAATATTTTTTAAAACTTTTTTCTAAAGCATTAACAAAAAATACTCAAACGCTTGTTATGATCAGCATCGAAAATCTAACGGCGATCAATGAACGTTACGGGGTTAAAAACGGCGATATCGTGTTACGGAAGATAGAGATTAAACTGGATGAATTTTTTCGGGACAAAGGATACGATAAACTTCCTGTTTGTCGTTACAAGGGGGGAGATTTTCTCCTCTTTTTTCCCGGAAAAAAAGAGCAGTACACTGTTTTGCTGGAATTGCTAATGAGCAAATACCAAAACTATACCCAAGACGATATTGAAATTCGTCTCGAATCGGCCTTACTCGATTCTTCCGTCTCTGACAATGCCGATTCGTTAATCAGCCGTTTGTATGAACTCTATCACGATCGCGTTAATAACGAAAAAGAAGAATTTTATTCGATTAACGAACTCGAAAACGAAATCGTCGAAGCTTTGGAAAACAAACGTTTTTCAGTAGGATTTTGGCCTACGCGATGCGATGAATACTCATTATACGATACTACGGTTAAGTTGGTAGATTCCGAAGGAAGGTTTATTCATCAAAGTCGGTACGTCCCTGTCCTTAACCGTCTTAATCAAATGCGTCAGCTCGAAACGTACATTATCGAATACATCGGAAAATTATGTGACGAACGAAATCGAAATTTTGTGGTAACGGTATCTTCGGTCACTTTGCGTAACCCTTATTTTTTTGAACATGCACTGACATTGTTTGAACGGTATCCGATGGCACGTTATAAAATAACACTCATGTTTGAAGAAAAAGAGTATTGTCACCAAATCGAACGGTTTGCACAGCAAATTGCCCATTATCGCAAGGCAGGATATAAAATCGCTCTGGATCGTTTAGGCGGCTATCATACAACGTTGCTTT
>Ga0172377_10004061_pt1 | contig 15046 bp, 14 predicted proteins | sample Pumphouse3metaG_FD_119749 | JGI IMG/M metagenome (GOLD analysis project Ga0172377, IMG submission 119749) | Leachate microbial communities from a municipal landfill in Southern Ontario, Canada - Pumphouse #3 metaG | ecosystem: Engineered > Solid waste > Landfill > Unclassified | place: Canada... | reverse complement strand
TCTGGCAATCTGCATGGCACGATCTTGACCTGCGGCTGGTGGCATATTAACCTGCTGATCCCATTCCAGCAATGCCGCAGCGGTATTTAAATCATAAATTTCACCGCAAATTGCTTTCAGTCTATTCAGTTTGGGATTAGCTTCGCTCTGATCTGTCATTGGATAACCTCGTATATAAAATTTTTTTGAAAAATCAGCCACGGAAAATCCGTTGCGGATTGACCTTGGGCATTCCGGGACGTTTGAATTTATTTAAAACCGCTTTAACATCATAACTGACCCTTACATTTTTGATAACGCAGCTTTCCGTGTCATAGATAGCTGCCGCGGCGCGCCAGTCCATGTCCCGGGGCTGACCTGTCGAACCGACGCTGACCAAAAATTTAGCGGGGATTTTATGCGGTAATTTCCGGTTTTTTAGGACTTGCATAGTAATATTTCCTGAGCGCGCCGAGAACAGTAACGGAATGTGAACATGTCCGCAGAAGGCCACGCGGCGATCCTGCAAATAAAAATGAAACTGCGCAGAATTGCTGTCAATGATATAAGGCCAGTATTCGCCACTGAGGCATTCCATGGACGCATGAACCATCTGGACATTGGCGACTTTCAGTTGAAGTGGGAGTTTATGAAGCCAATCAAGATGTGCCTTGTCCAGAACTTTTTGTGTCCATAAAATCATAGTTCTGGCGGTTTCCTGAAGGTTCCACTCTAATTTTTTCTCTACGTCGGAAGCATACGCGTCGTGGTTGCCTTTGATGGACGGTATTTCATGTTCAATCAGAAAATCTATGCACGGTGCTGGATCTGGACCGTATCCGACAATATCGCCAAGGCAGTAAATTTGATCAACGCCTGCCTGACGGAGTTTGCGGTAAACCGCTTGTAACGCTTCAATATTGGCATGTATATCGCTGATGATTCCAATTCGCATAAAATACCTTTTTCAGAGGTGCTGTTACAAAAATAGTTTGCGCAATTTCACAGTGCGCTCAAAGACATCATCTGCCTGAGTTATTTCGGTTACCATTGCGATATGATTGGCACCGGCCGCGCGAAGTTCCTGAATGTGCTTACTTTTGATACCGCCCATGACGCTGAACGGAATCGGCAATGCCGGCGCAATTTGTCTGATCATTTCAGTGCCGACTGCACCGCAATTGACCTGTTTGGTTCCGGTCGGATAAATCGGACCGATATTGATATAGCCGGCTCCGTCGCGAACAGCTTCTACTGCTTCTTCCGGGTTGTGTGTGGAAACGCCGAACAGCAGTTCCGGAGCGATCTTTTGGGCGGCATTCAACGGTAAATCATCCTGTCCCAGGTGAACACCATCGGCGTTGAGTGCCAATGCCAGATCGGTGTGATCATTGACTATCAGCAGCATGTGGTATTCAAAAGTGATTTTTCGGTATTCTACTCCCAGTTCATACAAATCTTTTTTGGTAAGATTTTTTTCTCTGAGCTGAACCAACTTGGCCCCTGCTGCGGCAACCGCGCGCAAAATCATGAGCGGATCCCGACCGTTGCAGAATTCTGATGAAATAACCGGATATATATCGCTTGTTTCAAATGCGGCAATACGTTCATTTATGTTTGTAAAAGGTGATTTTAACATGATTTCCTTGCTTTGAATTGAGGGCAGTCATCCATCGGCATTATTGTGCGCTTGTGCAGTCCACAACGGGTTACAAACGGATGATCGATAAAATGTGTGCAGTCTTTGCAGAAATATTTTTCTTCCGGAGTCGCGTCCAAAACAACTTGGTCAGCAGCTTTTAAGTCCAGCAGATCTTCCAATGATTTCAGCGAAGCTTCGGGTTTTTCACTGGTCCGATTTGACGGTTCCCCGAGTTTTGCGTTGCATAACGCGCAGGAAAAAATAATGCCGCGCTTGACCCAACCGTCCATTTCATGCTTTTCTTTGATGATGGTCGGTTCCCCGCATACCGGGCAATTTATTCGTTCACCCGCTTTCATTATTTTAGTCCCCGGCTGTCATCTAAAATTCGCGCGCGCATTATGCGCGCGCGAATTTTAGAGTTATTAAAAATGATGTTATTGATTAGTGTTTTTATCATTCTGGTTGAGTTCCTTATCAAAAATGCGCAAATACTCGACATCTTTTCGGTTGTACTCGACACGTACGCCAGGTTCCGGGCTGAACAGCACATTATTTTCATCCTGTGAATAGAGCAACCCGATCATGGGGCGGGCGCCTTCGAGTTTCAGTTCCGCATTGGCGACCCACATATTAATCGGTTTCAGGCGCAGTATTTCGCCTTTAATGAGTTCGACTTTGCGTTCAACTTGCGGCGGCTGTGCCAGGCGGTGAGCGAACATCAGCGTGTAGGTGCCGGCATTAAGTCCGCGCAGTGATATCAGCTTTGAAAGCGGACCGGTTTCAGCTTTTTCGGAAACACCGATTTTTTGACCGTTCATATAGATTTCCACTCCCGGCGGATTTACTATCATATCAATGCCGCTGGTATTTTGCGACAATTCGAAGTCAACAACAATCTTCTGCCCGGGTATGATTTCAACCTTGCGGTTTTGAACGTCGAAATTTGGCATGGACACGGAAATATCATAACTTCCGGGCTGTAGTTTCGCAATTATCAGCGGGGTTGAACCGTGCGACTTGCCGTTAATGGATACTTGTGCTTTGGGCGGATTGGAGTTGATTTCTATAGAACCTGGCAAAATCGGCAGGGTTAACTTTTCTTTTAGTTCTGAACTTTTGGGAACGATGACTGTTTTGCTGATATCGGCATACCCGGATTTGGTGAGTTTAAGCTCATATTTGCCTTCTTCCATATCTGCCTGAAAAGGAGTGTTACCGACCAGTTTGTCGTTTAAATATACGGTTGCGGAATTTGGAACAGATTCCACGATCAGTTTCCCGATATTGCTGATCAGGTTTACTGCCACTTGCCGTGGGCGTCCGTCAATAATTTTCCAGTTAACAGGACGGGATTCGAAACCGTCTTTTTCAATTATCGCTTCGTAGTTGCCGATCTTCAAATTTTGAATAATCAGCGGTGTTAATCCTTTAAGTTCTTTATTCACAATTATTTTTGCGCCTGCAGGATTACTGGTGATCAAAACACTGGCAGTAACCGGAAACAATTTGACATGTTTTTCGGTGGTGGTAGCTTTCGCCAAATGCAGGTTCAGCCATTCGGTACGGTGTTCTGATAGCTCAAGCCGCAACAGGTAATGACCTGGTTTTGGGTTGAAACTGAAAGGGGTTTTGCCAATTTCGGCACGTCCGCGATAAATTGTCGCTCCGGACGGTTCCGAAGTAATTTTCAAAATAGTTTTCGGCGGTTCTACTTTTTGGCCGAAAAAACCCGGAATGGTCAAGGCAACCACCAAGCCAGTAAGTATTATGATGGATTTATCAACTATCTTCATTACCTTCTCCTTTTGCGGATTTCGCGATCAAATTCAAGGCGTTTTTTAATGCATTCGTTGTGTGCCTTGGATCCTTCTGGAACCAGCAGCATGTAAGATTCCAGCGCTTTTTTTGCCTCACTGTAATCATTGAGATTAGCCAGGCGAACGATTTCAAAATTCAAATCATCAAGCAGTTTTTTGCGTAATGTTTCCGCCTCATGTTCGCGTTTTCTCGCCAGATCCCAGATTTTGGGTTTGGGTTGAAACTGATCAAGATACTCTACCGCTAGCCGGTAACGCTGGATAGCCTTAAGGATATTTTCCGGATTAGCTTCCCGGTTATAGTACAATTCTTCAGCTTTATTATAATATTCAGTGGCCTGACGGATAATTTCGTCAGGCGACATGGAGATGGTCTGTAGTCCGTACAGGGCGGCGAATTCATTAACCAGTACTTCAATGGTTTCAAATGAATTTGGAGCGTAAGTGTTTCTTACGGTTACCCGATTCAGCTTCTGATTTCCGGCTACCAGCAGCGTGCGTTCCGAACTGGCTCCGCCGGTTGAGCTGTCGCTGTAAAGCGCTTCAAGATTAAAGAAACCGGTTTTTTCGATTTCTTTGCGCAAGTTATCCAGGGAATGCTTTGGTATTTCGGTGATTTCTTTGGTAAAATGGCGTTGTGACTTCATATCATCAATACAGAAATAAGCTTTTTCATCGTCAAGGTTCAGTACAAAGCGGAAAATATTATTGCGATCAATCAGTTCTTTGGTGTATTCCAACACAAATGGTACTTTTCTCGTAGTTATCGCAGTGTCATTGGCGCTCCGGATCTTTTCATTGTCTTCAGTGATTTTTATAAATATTACTGCAAAAATTATTACCAATGCCACCAGTATGGTATAAAACAGCAGATTGGAAAAAAGGCTTTTTTTCGAGTTAGCCGGGGTTGATACGGCAGATTGGGGTTGCGGATTTTTTTTCTGAAAAAAATTAATGTTTTTATTTTCAAAAATTGATAGATCCGGTTTGTTTTCGGGATGTGGAACTTCCGGAGTCTTGATAATTTTGGGATGACTATTTGAATCTACGTCACCGATGGAGATCAGCGGCGAAATATTTATTTCATCTGTATCCGTAGGAGTGGTGGTGTGGAAAATTACTTTCGGTACTTCATCGCCGGCCTGTTGTTTTTGGAAAATAATTTTTGCAACATTTTCAGCCAGATCATTTTTTTCGCCGAAGCGGATATTCTGGTCGCCAAGCGAAATAACGTCGCCTTCTTCAAGTTGGTGAGGACGGTCTATTCGCTCGCCGTTGACCTTGGAACCGTTGGTGCTGCCTAAATCTGAAATCAACCAAGTCCCTTTGGCTGTGCATTGGAGTAACGCATGATAGCGAGATAAACTGGAGGTTTCAAGTACAATATCATTATCCAGTTCGCGTCCGATTTTAAACGATTCTTTGTCCAGTTCAAGACTTTGGCCAGCATCGCTGCCATTTAAAAAATGTATTTTCATTCATTGCCCCTTTGCATTGACACCGGTCTGACAATGCCGAGATTTTCGCTTGTTTCAATCTTCTTTACAATATCAGATGTTAATTCGCTGTTCAAATCAATTTTATCTCCGAGTTCCGTGCCGGTTTTTTTCAGTGTTCCAGCTTGTAATTCAATCGTGGCAATGGCTTTTTTGCAATATAGCCATGGCGTCCATGGTGAAACCTCAGTGTACAACGCGCAAATAATGTTTTCATTATTGACAAAGACGACATCAAGTGGTATGGACATAAACATCATATGAATCATGTTACAGCGGCTAAATACCATTGCATCCAGAGAATCAGTGAAATTCCTGCCAATCATGCCGCGCATCCGGTCGCTCCACTGTATCGCATAGTATGGGTTACGACTTAAAAAACACATTTTGCTTAAATTAATAATCATAATTGAAACTCAAAACATAGCCAAAGCTTGAAGAATTATCGGTGCCATCAGTATTAACAGTACTGCCGGGAATATAAATAACGCCATTGGGAACAACATTTTTACCGGCGCTTCGGCCGCCAGTTTTTCTGCTCTGGTAAATCTTTTATTGCGAAGCAATTCGCTTTGGATACGAAGCAGATTTCCAATGCTTACCCCAAGTTCGTCTGCTTGGATAATGGCATTCATCACCGTGGTCAGATCCGGCTGCCTGACCCGGTTAACCAAATCGCGAAGTGCGGTGACTCTTTTTTTGCCGAGCTGAATTTCTTTAAAAGTGCGACTGAGTTCTTCGCCCAGAGCGTCAGATTTTCGGCGCGCCAGCACATCACGCAGAGAATTCAAAAAATCTTTGCCGGCTTCTACGGAAAGCGAAAGCAAGTCCAGAATGTTTGGCAACGCTTTCATTATTTCACGATGACGACGATTAATCGACGATTTCAGCCATGCACCCGGATAAATGTAACAGCACAGCCAAATCAGCATTCCCGCGATCACATGTCCGGCAAACATCATTATCAGCATCAAGATCAAACCTAAAATAAAAAGCAGAATTCTTACCGCGATAAAGTCTTCAGCATTAATCTGCTGACTAAATCCGGCCATTGACAGACTGGTGTCCATTTGTTTTCGCATTGTTTCAAAAACATCGTGTTTAGCCAGGCGGCGGGCGTTGGGCGCCAACGGCATGAATAATTTAATCAGCAAAGGTAAATTATTAGTAGTTTCTTCTTCAATCGTATTGTCCACTTCCATTTTTTGAAAAACAGAAAAGATCAGCATGAAGAAAGCGCAAATTGCCATGCCGGTAAATATTGAGGAAGTTATCAACCATAATTCATTCATAAAATACACCTCAAATATCAATATTGATGATTTTGCGGATAAACATAATACCGCAACCAACGAGAAATGCAGCTGTCAACATTATAAAAATTCCGATCCAGCTGCCGAAAAATATATCCATAGTAGTGGGGGCTACTTTAGACATGGCAAAGATCAAAACCACAGGCATTATGGAAATTATACCGGTCTGAAGGCGTCCTTGGGCGGTCATGGCATTCAGTTTGCTGGTTATTCTGGCGCGTTCGCGAATCACTGACGCCAGCCTTTCGAAGATCAACGTCAGTTCGCCGCCGGTCTGCCGGGCTGTGATAATCGCGGTAGTTACCAGCTCAAAGTCATCGCTGCCAAGGCGCATACACATATTGTCAAGCGCTTTTTCGAGAGGAACTCCTAATCTGATCTCTTGAACCAGCAGTCTGAATTCAAAAGAAATTGGAGGTTTGTTTTCATTGGCGACCGCTTCCATTGCCTGATTGATGCTGAATCCGGCTTTTAATGAACTACTCATGGCATTTAAGGAATCTTCAAGCTGTTCGTTGAACTTTTTCAGGCGTTGCCTTTTCAAGTGGCGGAGATAAAGACGCGGCAGCGGGAATGCTGCTACCGCCATGATAATTCCGAGAATACAACCTTTGCTCCAGGTGAAGTTATCACTCATCGAGGCGAAAAGCAGAATCGCGATGAAAGCGGATAATCCGCTTAACGCCAGGGTCATGTCAAAAACTTTGTTGGACGGCAGGTTGAGCAACACATCGTCAAGTTCAACTTCAGCTTCTTTGAGAAAACGTTCATGATAACGCGCTGACGCATATGAGACAAAATCAATAATGACCAGCGCGGCAGCGGCGGCGCATAATCCGGCGAAGATGCTGGCCAGATAAACATTGTTGATCAGTATATTCATATTGCTACTTGCTCCTTGCGCTTTTGTCCGGGTCGAACATGGTAATATCCAGATTCAGCCTGGCACGTTCAATTTCCTCAAGGTATGACGGAATATTTCCGGTCGGCACGTGTTGTCCGATAATTCTGTTTTCAGAGTCCCAACCGGTTTGTTTGAAAACAAAAATATCCTGCATGGTTATGATTTCGCCTTCCATTTTGGTGATTTCACTGATATTGGTAATTTTGCGTGAACCGTCCCGCTGCCGGGTTGCCTGAACAACCAGACATATTGCGGAACAGATCTGTTCGCGAATGGCACGCAGCGGCAAATCGAAACCGGCCATAAGCACCAGTGTTTCCAGGCGTGCCAGGCAGTCGCGTGGCGTATTGGCATGGATGGTGGTCAGTGAGCCGTCGTGTCCGGTGTTCATGGCCTGAAGCATATCCAGTGCTTCGCCACCGCGGCACTCGCCGACAACTATCCGGTCAGGGCGCATGCGCAAGGAGTTTCGCACCAAATCGCGGATGGTGACTTCGCCTCGGCCTTCGATATTGGGAGGGCGCGACTCCAATCTTACGACATGGTCTTGATTGAGTTGTAATTCGGCGGCGTCTTCAATAGTGATGATTCGCTCGCGATTGGGCAGAAATGAACTCAAAACGTTCAGGAGAGTAGTTTTTCCAGAACCAGTACCTCCGGAAATTACGATGTTTTTGCGAACCAAAACTGAAACTTCAAGAAAATGTGCCATTGCAGGCGTCAGTGAGCCGAAATCGATCAGGTCGGAAACCTGGTACGGGTTTTTGGCGAATTTACGGATGGTAATTGACGGGCCGATCAGCGAAAGCGGCGGAATAATGGCATTAACACGCGATCCGTCCGGCAACCGTGCATCAACCATCGGAGAGCTTTCATCAATGCGTCTGCCCAGTGGGGAAACAATGCGTTCGATAGCCGCCATGACCTGGGCGTTATCGGCGAAAGCAGTATCAGTGCGAAAGAGGATTCCTTTTTTTTCGACAAATACCTGATTTGGTCCGTTAACCATGACTTCAGTGATGTCATCACGATCAATCAGATAATCCAGTGGCCCGAGACCGATGGCTTCTTGAATCATTTCACGTTCCACCATTTCGCGCGACACTCCATCGGGGAGGGGGATGCTCAGTTCACTTAAAATTTCGTTGATGGTAGTTTTGGCCCGGTCAGCCAGGCTTTTTTCGCTAACCCCCAGCAAAACCATTTTTTTCAGATTCAGACGTTTCAGCAACTCAAAATGGGCGCGGCGTTTAATTTCCTGAATAACCGGACGGGCATGTTCAGGAACTCCTGAAATAACCAGTAGCGGAATGTGTGCGCGCGTTGGATTTGAGTCACAGTTTATCGAGTGTGATGAAACCGGTGCGTTAACGGGAGTCTTTTCGGTTGTTGAATTCGATTCCGGTATCGAAGATAATTCCGGTTGCCGCGGCAGCGTGGACGGCAACGGCATTTCTTCCAGTACCGGTCCTTTGGCGAGGATGTTCATCGGGCCGATTTTGATGGTCATGCCCGGTTCAACCATGACCGCCGTTTCCGGAGTCATCAGTTCATCGTTGATGTAGGTGCCGTTTTCACTACCGAGATCAATAACTTCAAGAGTGTTGTCACGGACAATAAATTGAGCATGGCGTTTTGATATTTCCGGCATTGCCAGCTGAATATGGCATTGTTTGCTGGAGCCGACAATATATGATCCTGCTGCTAGTTTTCCCAATGCGTCGCCCTGTCCGGGTTGCCTGATAATAATTTCAAACATATTAACTCCGCTGCGGCTGTTTATCGAATTCGCTGACGTGATTCACGCTCTTGATTGTATGCCGGTATGTTTTGTTCAAAATATTTGAAATTAACACTTTGCAGGTCTTGGGTAAATCCGGACTCTTCAAAGTTACGTAAGCTTAAACTAAGTTTTCCTTTCTGACTGGCAAAAATAATCATTTCCACTTCTTTCGGACTTAATTCAAGGGTTACCGTACTGTAGCCGCTTCTGGTTTCCTCCGAACTATTAACGTTCCAATTGCTGCCGGTGGCCAGGATTTTAACATTTTGCAGAATGGTTAAAGTTAGAGTATCCAAGTTATTGTCGCCTCGCATTTCGGGGAATCGAAACGTACCGATAATGTCGACATTGTCGCCGGGTTTGATCAAGTTGGTCACTGCGGATACGCTGTCCACTGAAATCGATATTGCACGGTAATTTTTGCGCACTACTCCGGCCAGTCCGCTGGCGCGACTGTAAGCTTGTTGGATATCCGCCCAGTGAATACGCTCATTTTTTTCTTTGGAAATCGCCAGTTTCCGCCCGATAACGCGTGATGACTGTGACCATCTGATTTCGTTGCTGAAGCCACTGCTTTCAGAGCGTAAACGGCGAACCCGGTCAGGAGCGATGTCTTGCTCCCTGATCACTTCGCCGCTTGCGATGGCGCGAGTCATTTTGATTAAATCAATAGATTCAGTACTACCCTGTATTTTGCGGCGTTCGGCCTGGATTTGTGAGTAATTTAAAACAAAAGCGATGATACCGAAGAAAACAGCAGCTAACAATAATAATTTTTGTTTCATGCAATACTCCTTTGGAAAGAATTTTAATGGTGAAATATATTGCCGATAAAAATGAATTGCAACCTGTTTAACCGAACGTAATTGCAATACTGCTGTTCCATAAAACAGAGTTTGTTATCCTGCTGCCATCACAGTGCGGTATGAAACACTTGTTTCTGAGTTCAAAATTATATCTTCATGCCTTCAGGCAATATCACTTCCGCATTTGTATTTGCTGTGCGGATAAATTAATGTACTTGCAAGTTATTTGTTGCATTTTTGAAAATATATGATTAAAAACGCTTTCTGTGAGCGCGTCCAAGTCGTTGCCGACACTGAAATAAACGGGAAAAATGAATTTCTTCAAACACTGCTTGTTCTTATGTGGAATTGCTGCCGGTATCGTTTTCTTTACCGGTTGCTCCAGCTTTGTCAATGCGCACCGCCAGAAAGAGCAACTGATGTCATATTATCTCTCCGGACGTAATGAACAGACCAAGCAGATTATTGATGATAAACTGCGCTCCACAAGTGGTGCCGGCGACGAAGTGATGTGGTTGCTGGAGGCTGGATCATTTAACTTTAATACCGGTAATTTCGCGGCTTCACTCGAAAACTTCAGAAGTGCGGAAAAACTGATTGCCGAATATGATGAACGTGCCGTTGTCAGTATCCGGGATGCCATGAGCGAAAGTGCTACGACTTTGACCAATCTCAATACTTTGCCTTATCGAGGCTTCTGTCGTGACCGGATTGCTTTGTCATTTTTTAAGTCGTTATCCTATCTCGGCGACGGTAATGAAGCGGCATTTCGCGCGCAACTGCGCCGCCTTCGCGATGAACAGAAAAATGTGATCGAAAATTATCAGAAAATTTTTGACGCGGCACAGGCTGAGGTATATGCGTCAAATAAAAAAAATCAACGGACTCTCAATGCTGACAGCCGCGAATTTTTAAATCAAGCTAACAGTGAAGAATTCAATGCGAGTTACCAGCAGCTAAAAACGGCAGCTAACCGCGGTTATGGTTATTTTTTGAATCCGGCGGCGATTTTTCTTTCCGGACTGGGTAACATTCGAGATGGGCTGTATGATAACGCGAAAATTGATTTTAAGCGGCTTTATGAGGCACGCCCGCAAAGTCGGCTGTTTCAACAATATTATGTTACTGTCCTGCGCGCGGCCAATCAGGAAATACCACCCGAACTTAAATCAGTCGAATCGTTCAATTTTCCGCTGGCACACGATTGTATCTATCTGATATTTGCCAACGGACGCAGCGCGGCATTAAAGCAGGTTTCCATCAGTTTTCCCGTTATGGCGGCGTGGCCGATGTGCAGATATTTTCCCGCGCCATATCGGAAACTGCAAATTGCTGCTGGCGGCAAAAATTATGAAACATCGCTTCTGTCCGACATGGATGGTATTATTTCTCAGGAATTCGATGAGCTGTTGCCGGGGCTTATCACCAGAATTGTTGTCAGCACGGCAATAAAAGAGACCGGTAGCTATGCTGCTTTTTATGCTGCCAACCAGGCACATTGGGCGCTCGGACTGGCAGTTTTACTGTCATCGTCACTATACCGCTCCGCATTCAATACCGCTGACACCAGAAGCTGGGAAATTTTGCCGAAAGAATTTCAGCTGGCACAGTTTCCGGTTCCGACCGATCGCCGGATTGTTATTGCACCGGATGGTATAGGCGGTAAAGCGCGTACCATTGAGTTGCCGCCGGATTGTCGTTCTGCGATTATTTTTATCAATGCTCCCAGTGCTGAAGTTTTTTCCACCTATATTTTACCAATGAACCAATAAACAGGAGGTTTTTATGAAGAAAATGAAGATTGGTCTGCTGGCCGGAGTTTTACTCTTGGCCGGAACCGGATGCCAAAGTACTGTTAACACGGTCGAAAATCAGGAAAAAACCATGACTCCGAATATTATCGCGGATCAGCGTTTTGTGACGGACGCTTCCTTGCGCGATCGACTGCAATTGACTCGGTTGGCTGCTTCCGAAACTCCGGAAGGTTTGCTGCGGGTACAGTTGACCGCGGTTAATGTGCGTACCGGTTTTTTTGCTCAGCTCTGGAGCGGAATTACCGGCGACAATCCCTACCAGATTCAATATAAGTTCAGCTGGTTTGATCAAAACGAAATGGCCGTTGAATCCATTTTGTCAACCTGGAAGAATCTGACCGTGATCCCGGGTGAAACGGTTTATATTCAGTCCATTGCACCAAGCAAGGAATGCAAGGATTTTATGATTAACTTAAAAGAAGCCAACAAGGAGTAACTACAATGAGAAATACAATGATTTTATCAGGACTGGCAACGGTTGCGCTATTCGGTAGCGGCTGCACATCCACCTCTACCTCCACTTTTGATCCGTCTAATCCCACGGTAAATACCACTCGGGCAATCGGAACTGTGTCACAGGCGGAATGTTTCATGGCAGCCCGGGCAGCAGCGGAAAACGCCATGAGCAGTCCGGTTTTTGACCGTTTTCTGCAAAATTACCGCAGTGAGAAGAATGATCCGGGGGCAGTACCGCTGATGCAGGTCGGTTATCTTAAAAACAATACTAATGATCCCGACCTCCAAATAAATCTGGTGACTGATGAATTGTGTAACGCACTGCTCAATTCCGGTAAAGTTGAAGTAACTTTGGCTACCGGACGCGATGCTTCACAGACTTTCGCTGAAGCGCGCAAATTGCAAAGTGACGATAATTTCAAACAGAAAACGGTTATGAAAAAAGATACTCTTGAAGCGCCGCGTTTGAGTATGGAGGGGGCAATCATTTCCAACGTGGTGAAAGCCGATAAAGAAACGGTTCAAGTCTATTCGTTCAATCTCAAAATTGCCGATATCCAGAGCGGCAAGGTGATATGGAGTTATATCAAAACATTCGGCACTAAAAAAGTAAAAAGCAGTTTCGGCTGGTAAGCCAGAAAGGAGATTTATTATGCTGAAAAAAGTGTTGTTGGTTGCTTTTGCAGCATCCGGGATATTGTTCTCCGGCTGCACCAATATGCGCAAATTTGATTACGGCGATACGCCGGGACCGATGATTCAATTCGGCGAAGCTGCTGACCGGAAAAGTGTCGCGGTATTGCCTTTTATTGATCAACGTGGTTTGAAACGGATCAGTATTGGCAATCATTTTCCGTATATCAGTTCTGACCGCGGTTCATTGTACTGGGGACTGTTCCCGCTTATGCCGTTCGGCTTTGTCGAAAAGAGTCTGCCGGAACAGAGCCAGGATTTTGTGTCGCTTGGTTATTTTCATTTTGATCCTGCCAATGATCTCGCGGCCGCGGCGATAACGAGCTTGAAGTATTCCAATTTGTTCAGCAATGTCAAAAAGGCTAATTCGCTTGATGACGCTGAAACGGATTACATCTGGCAGAGCAAGGTGATTGACACTGGCTATAGCGGAAAAATGTTCTCGTACTGTATCACGTATTTTTTGTCGCCGGCACTTTGGCTGATCGGCGCACCGAGCGGGGTTTCACATAATCAGCTCGTTGTAGATTTTGCACTGATCAAACGTTCTACCGGTGAAACCGTCTGGCAGTACAGCGCGCATAATCGCGATTACATCATGCACTGGATTTACGCCCGCGTCGGTCAGGATACCAGTTTGTATGCACCTTTGATGAAACACGCTATGAATCAGGCACTTTATGACTTGAGCTCTACATTGCCCGAGTTCAAACGTTGACCTAAAAATAACTGTCGCGGTTCAAGGTACGATCTGATCTGCGTTCAGTGACTGAAAACAATCCAAAAAAGGTAGGTTAAACTTTGCGCGCGCATTATGCGCGCGTGAAGTTTAAAGTAACTCCTGAATACATTCGCTACAATAATTTTCACGGCTGGAACTCTTACGGTTTTTTAGTGTAAGCGACTTGAAAGATACGAAAAAAAGGTCATATTAATGCCTTTCGATTTGACCACGCCGATGTAGCTCAGTTGGTAGAGCAATTCACTCGTAATGAATAGGTCAGCGGTTCGACTCCGCTCATTGGCTCCAAGTTTCTTCAAAACAGCATTTAAAAACCGGTAATGTGCGCAATATGGATTTTCTGTGGACGAATTAAAATCTAATCTTGATTTTTAACGCATAACAGCAAGTAAATTTGCGACAAATTCCCTGCTGTTATTATTGGCCATATTGGCATTTAACGCCTTACACATTCAATGAAAGAATATTGTTTGCAACGAAAACAGGCTATGGGAGTTTAGCAAATTAGCCACATATCATCCTACCACTTAATAGAAAAGAATCCGGAAATTTATTCACAGATTCAAAAACTTAAAAAAAATTCTATAACCTATATCCTAAAATAACTTAACATTGAAAGGAAATAACCATTCTGGATAGGACGATTCATTTTCTTTGGCTAATTGGTCAAATGTTGGTAGTGTGTCGTTGAATTCGATGGCATCAGCCCACTGCGCAGCATAACTCGCGATAACAGCCATTTCGTTATCAGCCTTCAATGTGATATGACTTGCGCCCCATTGACGTAAAAGTTGCAAAGCCATGATAACATCTTTAACCTTTCCTTCTAAATAAGGTTCCCCTAACATATTAGCATAACGCGTATATAAATTTTCGGCTGATCTTCCATTAAAAAAAGTTCCGGCACATTCCCCATGTCCACGCACGTCAAGTAAACACAATATTTTATTTTCTGGTATAGTTCCGTCGTAGCCATTCAACGATAGCACCACTTTTGTAACCAATGGTGGAGCGTAGAAGACTTGCGTTCCCACAATTTTCAACATTGATCTTTCCAAGTGGAAGCGACTTGCATATAAAAAAGGATCTTTTCTAAGGATCTCCGGACGGAGTACGCGGTAATTCAGTTTCTCAATTGGAGTAGTGTCAACCTCTGGAGGGGTTATAGTTTTAGTGGCGATAAAATCTGTAATTTTACGCGCCCCTGGAATTTTGAATACTGAACCATCCGGCGCGCAATATAACTCTTTTTCTGAAAGAACTACCAAGCGCGGTTCTGGCTTCTCTTCTGTACAGCCAAAAAAACTAGCTGCTGCAACTCGATGGTTTGGAGCATAAGAATGATTTCCATGTCCAGTATGAAGCCGAATATTGTCTGGTTTGCCTAACAAAGAGTAAATTTTTTTCAGTTCGTCATATGCCTCTCTTGTTCCACGAATATCGAAGAAGTCATTATCTTGTGCCAGAATCATCACTGGTCGTGGCGCAGATGCAATGATATAATCAGCAAGGTCCAACTCCTGTGATAAAAAAAATGGCGGATTTTGCTCAGCATCAGCAGGAAGTTCATTTCCAAAATTATATCTAAGCGATGTAAT
>Ga0172377_10004060_pt1 | contig 15049 bp, 17 predicted proteins | sample Pumphouse3metaG_FD_119749 | JGI IMG/M metagenome (GOLD analysis project Ga0172377, IMG submission 119749) | Leachate microbial communities from a municipal landfill in Southern Ontario, Canada - Pumphouse #3 metaG | ecosystem: Engineered > Solid waste > Landfill > Unclassified | place: Canada... | reverse complement strand
TTCCGTATGCCTACATTTAATGAGCTTTATTATTACCATATAGGAACCACCTCTCTTAAACCAGAAAAGACCAATCAATGGAATCTTGGTATCACTTATGGTAAACAGATGCGGCAATGGAATCTCCAGTTTACTGCAGATACTTATATTAATAAGGTGGATGACAAAATCGTAGCGATTCCTTTTAACATGTTCGTATGGCAGATGATGAACCTCGCAAAAGTCAGTGTCTATGGAACCGACATAACTACAAACGCCCGATGGAATATAACCACAAAGCATGCACTCGAATTCACGGGAAACTATAGCTGGCAAAGGGCAGAGAACCGTGCGAATAAAGATTCTGAGTATTACAAGAATCAGATAGCCTATACACCGGAGCATACCTTCAGCAGTACCGTTACTTGGCATAATCCTTGGGCTAATTTCACATATACGTTCGATGGAATGGATGAGCGCTGGACTACTAATGGTCATAATGAAGGTACTCGCATTGCAGGATTTGTGGAGATGAATGCCAGTGTATGGAAAACTTTTTTCCTGCATGCCAAGCGGTTGACTGCCCGTGCAGCATTCATGAATATTGCTGATAAGCAATATGATCTTGTGGCTCATTATCCGATGCCGGGAAGATCGTGGAAAATATCTTTGATGATGGAAATATAAAAAAATCAATTATATGAAAAAGTATTTATCAAGTTTATTGTGCCTTTTGCTAGGCTTTACGGTGTTTACCGCATGTAATAATAATGACAATTATCTGCCGGATCGCGAGCATTCTGTAGTTGCCGATGGAGTCTTCATTGTGAATGAGGGTAGCTATTATTCTCAGATTAATGGCACAATTGATTATCTCAATTATTCCACTAATGCTGTTAATCGGAGCGTCTTCAAGAATGCTAATGGGCGTTCTTTGGGAGGGACACCTAACAGTGCGGTTATTTGTAATCATGAGATATACATTGCTTGCACAGATGAAAACAGAGTTGAAGTGATGAATGATTCCACTTTTAGTTCTGTTGCTCAGATTACGGTAGAGTCTCCACGTGAAGTAGCTACAGATGGGGAATATGTGTATGTATCTTCGTATACAGGAAAGGTAACTAAAATTAGTTCAACTCATCAAGTAGTGAGTACCTCTGCCATTATAGGCTCTCATCTCGAAGGTATCGTGGTTTTGAATGGTTATGTTTATGTCTGCAATTCTACAGATGGAAGCAAGCAGTATAAAGATCCTGATTATTATTTGAACTCTGTTCTTCGCTTGGATAAGACTTCATTAGGAAAGGATAAAGAAATTACCGTTGAGAAGAATCCTACAGCGCTTCTTACTGATGGAACTTATGTGTATGTTCTCTGCTCAGGCAATTATAGCACAATAAAAGGATGTATTGAAAAAATCAGCAATCAGGATAACTCGGTCACCAAAATTGCAGAGGCTACAATGATGGCTTATAATAATGGTAATTATATTTATTATGTGAATGCTCCTTCTGGTGGAGCTGCTCCTACTTATGGCTCATATAATATCACTTCACAAACAACAGTTGACTTTACAATTAATAGCCCTAAGTTCCCTTATTCTATGGGGGTTGATCCTATTTCTGGAGATATATTCATTTCGGCCCTGAGTCCAAATCCTGATTATCCATCGTATGCAAGTTATACCACTGATGGTATTCTGTATCGTTATAGCAGTACATGGGCATTGAAGAATACTTATACTATTGGAGTAAACCCAGGTACGTTGGTATTCAAAAATCATTCACAAGCAATTAATAAGTAGGGATGATGCGTAGAGTAGTCTCTTTCTTTCTTCCGCTGTTATTACTCTGTTCTTGCACAGGGAGGGTTGTCTCTTCTGATGAAGGGCAAGGTGATACTGTGCCATTAAAATATGCTACACTCCTGACGATGGTGAAATATACGAGCCATACTCATGTCACCATCAAAGATCCGTGGAATAAAGGAAAGATACTACACGAATATGATATCATGAAGCCTTTTCATAGGGCAATGGTCTTCACTTCGCCTCACTGTCAGCTTCTCTATTGGCTGAATGCTCAAGCAAATATTGCTGGAGTTTGTGATTTGCAGTATATGCTCATACCAGACATGAAAAAGAGGGTGAAGGAAGGCAGGGTAGAGGATTGCGGAAACAGTATGTCACCGATGGTGGAGAAAGTCATTGATGCGAAAGCCGATGCCATAGTCATCTCTCCTTTTCAAAATTCTGGAGGATATGGCAAGCTTGAAAAAATCGGCATTCCTATCATTGAGGCTGCAGACTATATGGAGCTTTCGGCACTTGGCAGAGCAGAATGGATGAAATTCTATGGTCTTCTCTTTGGAAAAGAGCGTGAGGCCGACTCTCTGTTTAATACGGTGGATTCCACTTATACGGCTTTGAAAGCCTTTGCGGCTAAACTTCCGAAAGGAAAGTCTGTACTCACTGAAAGGAAAACAGGTGCTGTCTGGTATTGTCCAGGAGGCAGTAGTTCTTTGGGTATACTCATCAGAGATGCAAATGGTGGTTATGCCTTTGCTTCAGATAAACACAGTGGCTCGTTGCCTTTACCGTTTGAACAGGTGCTCGACAAAGCTGGGGATACGGATATCTGGGCCTTTAAATACAATGGAATGAAGCCGTTGACTCGGCAGGATTTGCTAAATGAGTTTTATGGTTATGAGGGTCTAAAAGCCTTTCGAACAGGCAATATCTATGAGTGTAATATCACGAAGATCCCATATTTTGAAGAGGTGAGTTTCCACCCTGATTTTCTTCTTCGTGAATTGATACAATTATTGCATCCAGGAGTTAATCTTGGAGGTTTGAAATACTATAAGCGACTTGAATAAAGGTATCAGATATTGCATAGGATTAGGATTGCTCATTGTTATATTGTTCATTCTTAATCTGCTTGTTGGAAGTGTCAAGATTCCGATAAGTGAGATATGGAAAATACTAATAGGTGTAGGTGGAGAAAAAGAAAGTTGGCGATTTATCATTTTAGAGTCACGTTTGCCTCAAGCTCTTACGGCAACTCTTTGTGGTGCAGCTCTTTCTGTGAGCGGTTTGATGTTGCAGACAGCTTTTCGAAATCCATTAGCTGGGCCTGATGTCTTCGGTATCAACAGTGGAGCAGGATTGGCTGTTGCTCTCGTAATGCTGGCACCTGTAACCCTTCTGCATAGTACAGTTTCTATATTTCTGGCTGCTTTCATCGGTGCTATGGTGGTTACTGTCATTATCTTTTTTTTCTCCACCGTGGTAAGAAATGATGTGATGCTTCTGATTATCGGCATCATGATAGGTTTTCTTGCTTCTTCTGCCATCTCTCTTCTAAACTTCTTTGCCACGGAGGAAGGGGTGAAATCTTATATGATTTGGGGAATGGGAAACTTTGGAGGTGTGTCCATGGCACAAATGCCAGGTTTTGCTTCGATAACGATAATCGGACTCCTTGCCTCTATATTGCTCATCAAGCCACTCAATGCTTTGCTTTTAGGAGAGCAATATGCAGAGAACTTGGGTATTAATACTATTCACCTGCGTAATTGGTTGCTAGTGATTACGGGTGTTCTAACAGCTGTGAGCACTGCTTTCTGTGGTCCTATAGTTTTTTTAGGATTAGCGGTGCCTCACATGGCGCGTCTGCTTCTTACTACAGAAAATCACCGCCAGCTCCTTCCTGCAACTATATTCACTGGATCTGCAGTGGCCCTCTTGTGTAATCTTATATGCTTTTTACCAGGAGAGATGGGAATGATTCCTCTTAATGCAGTGACTCCTTTCATTGGAGCTCCTGTTATCATATATGTAATATTAAAAAGAAAGTAAGACTGAAATGGCTAAGATATTTACAAAAAAAGGTGATTGCGGTATGACCAGTCTTGGAAATGGTCTTCGTGTAGAGAAGGATGATGTACGCATCGAAGTCAATGGTGAAATGGATGAGCTCAATGCTTTGCTTGGTCTGGTGCGATCAATGTTGCCGATGGATTCAGAAGAAGGCCTGAAGTTGAAGAATCTCCAACATCTGCTGATGTGTATGATGAGTTATATAGCTTTTTGTAAAGAACTTGAAATTCAACAATTTGAGGACGCCTTGAAACAAATGGAATATGACATAGAGCAATTGCGGGGAGAGAGAAAGTTTGACTTTGTGGCTCCTGGAAGTAGTCAGATAGAGGCCTTTCTGCATCTTGCACGTACCCAAGTCCGTTCTGTTGAGCGTCGCCTGTGTACAGTTAATCATACTTATCTATTGCATCCAGTGGTGCTGAAGTTCATGAATAGGTTGTCAGATTATCTTTTTGCTTTGGCTGAAAAGCATTAATCAATTCTGTAGATACTTTCTCGGTGCTTTTTAAAAGCCATTTATTTTAAATAAGCTAACCGTTTTCCACCTCTTAATGTTTTGATAATGCCACAATAGGTAAATCCATATAGCAAGATGACATGTTGTATGATGGTGTTATCTGGATGGGTGTCAATACGAATATGAACTGCTTTTGAAAAGCAGAAGTCTATCAGGTCTTTAAATACATGATGCTTATTAGCTTTGCTGGCAATGCGGTGCACAACATAATAAGGCTCCTCATTTGTCCATTGTCCGTCGTATATTTTTTGATAAGTGATGTCGGGTCCTTTGATAAAAGCAAATGTCGCTATCGGCTCTCCATCATCGCAAATGAGATAACTGTTGCCATTAGCGACATCGTTCACTATGATGTTACGCTCCGGATATCCATCGCTCCACTGTTCGTTGTTGCCATTGCTCCGCATGATCTTTTTGCCGCAGTCGATGAGAAGCATGATGCTGTTGATGTCAGCAGCAGTGGCCTTTCGGATGGATCTTGCCATTTTACAATGCAGCTTCGAATTCTTCGAGGAAGCGGGTGTCGTTTTCGGAGAACATACGAAGGTCGCTCACGCGATATTTTAGATTGGTAATACGTTCAACACCCATACCAAAGGCATAGCCCGTGTAGACCTTACTGTCGATTCCGCATGCCTCCAGTACATTGGGATCGACCATTCCGCAACCTAATATTTCAACCCATCCAGTGTGTTTGCAGAATGCACAGCCCTTTCCACCACAGATATGACAACTGATGTCCATCTCTGCACTTGGCTCCGTAAAAGGAAAATAGCTTGGGCGGAGGCGGATCTTGGTATCTGTACCGAACATTTCGCGAGCAAAAGTAAGCAGCACTTGTTTCAAGTCGGTGAAGCTCACATTCTTATCTACGTAGAGTCCTTCCACCTGATGGAAAAAGCAGTGAGCACGTGCAGATATAGCTTCATTGCGGTAAACACGTCCTGGGCAGATGATGCGGATAGGCGGCTGATGGCATTCCATATAATGGCTTTGGTCTCCGGAAGTATGACTGCGGAGAAGGATATTCTTCGTTACCTCGTTAGGATTTTGTTCTACTCAGAACGTGTCCTGCATATCGCGTGCTGGATGGTCTGCTGCAAAGTTGAGCTTTGTGAATACATGAAGGTCGTCGTCAACTTCCGGACCTTCAGCCAAAGTGAAGCCCATGCGGGAGAAAATATCAATTATTTCATTTTTTACAACGGTTAGTGGATGACGAGTGCCAAGAGATATAGGGTAGGCAGTGCGTGTAAGGTCAATGTCGTTGCTATTTTCTTCCGCAGTCTCCATTTGCTCTTTCAGCTCATTGATCTTGTTGATGGCGGTTTGTTTTAACTCATTGAATTTGATTCCCACCGTTTTTTTCTGGTCGGCGGCCACATTCCTGAAATCAGCCATCAATGATGAAATTTCGCCTTTCTTGCTCAAGTATTTCAGGCGTATTTGTTCTATTTCCTCAGTATTTTTAGCTGAGAGATTGCTTACTTCTTTCAGAAGCTCATCTATTTTCTCAAGTATCATAATCTTGTTGATGTTACAATTTTCGTGCAAAGGTAATATTTTTACTGCAAAATAAGAAATATATCGAAATAAAGTTGTAATTTTGCACAAATTTGAGAGTAGAAAGGAGAATATTAAGATACATAGATAAAAATGAAGAAAAGTGCGTTTTTTTTCATGGTATTACTCATCGTTACGATGGTGGGTTTTTCTGCAACAGGATGTTCTGACAAAAAGCCTGTTGCTGTAGATAGTGCGGCAGCTGATTCCGTTATAGACACTTCTAGTGTGGATACAATGGAGGCAATGATAGAAGAACAACCTATATCGAAGGCTGTTGACGAGCTTTTTGATGACTTTTTCTTCAATTTTGCTGGAAACAGAAAATTGCAGGTGAAGCGTATCAACTTTCCTTTGCCAGTCTATCGTAATGGCAAGGTAGAAAAGCAGATTCAAAAGTCTCAATGGGTGATAGACCGTTTTTTCATGCGGCAAGATTATTATACGCTTATTTTCGATAATCACAAGCAGATGCAGTTCGTCAAAGATACTACAATAGACCATGTTGTAGTAGAGAAAATCTACTTCAAGACGAGAACGGTAAAGCAGTATCTTTTCAATCGTATACATGGTTTGTGGAAGCTCACTTCCATCAATTATAAGCCAATATATCAGAATAAGAATGCCAGTTTCCTGAAGTTCTATCAGAAGTTTGCTTCTGATTCTGCTTTTCAGATACGCAGCATGAATGAATCCGTGACATTTACGGCTCCTGATCCTGATGATGATTTCCATGACATAACGGGGACGATGTCACCTGAGCAATGGCCGATGTTCAAACCGACACTTATTCCAAGGGGAGTCATCTACAACATTCTCTATGGACAAAAATACATGGAAAGTAATCAGAAGATATTCGTGGTGCGTGGAATCGCTAACGGACTCGAGATTGAGATGACATTCCGCAATAAGGGCGGCCACTGGAAACTTATGAAATTCAACAGTTAAATGAAGGACCTGAAAGATTTCTCGTTGCTTGAACATAATACGTTTGGCATTGATGCCAAATGCAGCCGTTATTTGGAATATTCGTCTGTTGAGGAGGCTGTGGCTATCGTGCGTGGCCTCGAAGCTGCTGATAGTCCTTTGCTTTTGTTGGGCAGTGGGAGCAATCTTCTGCTTACAGACGACTATTGCGGTACTGTAATCACACCTGAGAATCGTTTCGATGTCGAGGCTTTTACGCTTGACAAGCAGCCGGATAGCGTTTATTTGCATTGCTGGGCTGGCACTACTTTTGATGAGGTGGTGGCTTATGCTGTGGGAAACGGTTATTACGGAATGGAAAATCTGTCTCTGATTCCTGGTGAGGTGGGGGCTTCGGCCATTCAGAATATCGGTGCCTATGGTGCTGAGGCCAGGGATATTATTTTTGAGGTGCAGGCTGTGGAGATAGCCACAGGCAACATGCTGACTTTTAATAATCAAGATTGTGAGTACAGTTATCGGCAGAGTAAATTCAAGCACGAATGGAAAGATAAATATCTGATTACGGTTGTAACCTATAAATTATCAAGGACTTTCACCCCAAAACTTGACTATGGGAACATTCGGGCCAAGTTGGAGGAGAAGAACATACAGCAGCCAACTGCACCGCAATTGAGAGAAGCCGTCATTGAAATTCGACAGGAAAAATTACCGGATCCTAAAGTTCAAGGCAATGCAGGAAGTTTTTTCATGAATCCTATTGTCTCTCATGAAAGATTTGAACAACTGACGGCAATGTATCCTGCCTTCCCTCATTATACTATCGATGCTGATCATGAGAAAATCCCGGCAGGATGGTTGATTGATAAGTGTGGCTGGAAAGGCCGTTCTTTGGGTAAGGCTGGTGTTCATAGCAAGCAAGCTTTGGTACTCGTTAATCTTGGCGGTGCATCGGGTAAAGACATTCTTCAGCTTTGTGAGACCATTCGCAGTGATGTCAAGAATAAATTTGACATAGAAATCAATCCGGAGGTGAATATCAGATGACGCTAACGTTTCTTGGAACAGGTACTTCTGGTGGTGTTCCGTCGTTGGGATGCCAGTGTGCCGTATGCCACAGCAAAGACCCTCGTGACAAGCGTTTGCGTGCGGCGGTTTTATTGGAAAGCGAAAAGACGCGTATTCTTATAGACTGCGGTCCTGATATACGTCAGCAGCTCATGCCGTTGCCTTTCCACCCCCTTGATGCTGTTCTTATTACTCATGTTCATTATGACCATGTTGCAGGAATAGATGACCTGCGGCCATTCTGCATTTTCGGTGACATCAACATCTATGCCAATGAGTCTACTGTACATGATTTGAAGCACAACATGCCTTATTGTTTCACAGACAGACTTTATCCCGGAGTGCCAAGCCTGAATCTCCATGTTGTGCAGCCACATGAGTCTTTTAAGGTAGGTGATATTGATGTTCTTCCCATTAGAGTGATGCATGACCGTTTGCCGATACTTGGATACCGCTTTGGGGATTTTGTTTACATTACTGACATGAAGTCTATAGAGGAGTCCGAGTATGCTTATCTGCAAAATGTCGATACTCTTGTGGTGAATGCTTTGCGATGGGAGAAAGTGCATCATAGCCACATGCTGGTTGATGAAGCCCTTGATTTTGCAAGGCGAGTAGGAGCTCGGCGTACTTTCTTTACCCACATGACGCATGAGATAGGTTTCCATGATAAGGCAAACAGTCTGCTTCCTGAAGGGTTCCAATTTGCTTATGATGGCTTAAAAATCGAACTTTAGAAGTTTGAGCTTTTATTCTTCTGGTATTTTTAGATAAGGCATTTAAAATACAATCTTATTTTACTTTCTTTGAAGGGTGTGGGCTTGGTCTTTCTAAAAGATGATTAGAAGCATTTCAGATAACCATTATAAGGAGAGCTTTTAATCATTGGAAGCTCTGTAAACAATCATTTTTTGTAGCCCAAAGGCTAAAAGCCTGAGGTAGATAGATAATTTATCACTTTTCTGGAGAGTTTTTACGGTAGTAGCTAAGTTTGATTAGTGATAAAAAAAGAAGTCTTCTTTTTGTGGAGACTTCTTTTATGTTATCTTTTTTTTCGTTTGCCGAAGAAAGTCTTTCCGTTGAACTTTTGATAGAGTTTCCATCCTAGTATGGCTGCATCCAAGATGCCTGCACCAGTGCTCAACAGTCCGCTGAAGCGTTTTGGATGCGTGAAGTTTTTAGGCGCTTCAGACTTACTGAAAAGGTTGCCCCACATGGTTTTTATCTTTTCGTCGTCTTTCCTGATGTCTTTCAGGAGCATGTCTTTTCTGATTCTGATTTCAGAAAGAGACTTGTAGGTCGAGTAATTGTCTTCCATCATAGGGCTATTTTTCCATTAAAATGCTGGCAAGAAATCTAACGAGAGGCCTTTCTATCCAGCGTTTGCGGAAAATGAGGCTCAGAATAAGCAACAGTAGATAGAAACCTCCAATAATGCAGAAGGCGCCCGCCATCCCTGTTAAGGGCTCTAGGGCATAGGCCGCAGCAAAAGAGAGATAGATAAGGGTGAGGGTGAGCATCACTGTAATGACGATGGTTATCGTGGCCACAGTGAGCAGGCGCACCACTTTCTCCACCATATTAAGCTTCATGTATTCACTCTGAAGCCCGATATAATGCTTGAGCACTTCTACGAGTTGCCCAATAGTTTCAATATTTCTGTCGTTGGAGAACATCAATGAGATTATTCAGCGGCGTCTTTGATGTCGTCTACCAAGTCATCAACTTCTTTGCGGGAGAGCTTGATGTCATGCTTCTTACAGAAACCATCTACAGTGTCAGAAATCTTGTTACGGGTCTCGCTTCCCTTTTCAGGAGCGAAGATCAGGCCTAAGGCTGCACCGGTAAGGGCACCACCAAGGAAAGCTCCAATATAACCTAAAGTCTTCATAATTAATACAATTTTAAATTAAACAATTTTGTCGTTTTAGCCCTTTGGCCATTTACTAATGGCAAATATAATAAAAGAAATCAGAAAGGCAATAAAAAAGCAGCCATTTTTTGTTAAATTGCTTCTATTTGATTGATTTAACAATCTTTATGTAGAACTTTTCCTTCTGTTTCCAAGTTATTTTGTATCTTCGCATCTGATAATGAATAATAAGTTTAATTTCAAAATACCAATTAAGAAGAATATGAAAAAATATTTGGTGTTAAGTGTAAGTTTTTGTGCTGCATTGACTTTAGCAAGTTGCGGTTCAAGTAAAGAAAGTGCCTACAAGAAGGCTTATGAGAAGGCAAGGGCTCAGGAAAATGTGACTGCACAGCAACAGCCAGAGACGCAGGCACCTGTGGTTTCTCCTATCGTGCAGCAACCTGCATCACAGACTACGGTCGTTGACAATGTGGACAATGCCACCGTGCGTACAGAAGACGTTACTCTTGTCAGTGGTGCTGGCTTGAAGAGTTATAGTGTAGTGGTGGGATCTTTCTCCCTGAAAGCTAATGCCGAAGGCTTGCAGAATACGCTGAAGACTGCAGGATATGAGGCTCAGATAGTTTTCAATTCTGCCCGCAACATGTATCGTGTTATAGCTTCTACCAATGAAGATAAAACAGCTGCCGTGCAGAGCCGCAATCAGTTTCGTGCAGGTACTTATCCTGACGCATGGCTGCTGTATAAGAAGTAATGGATGCGGATTCTCTCCATCGATTACGGTAAAAAGAGAACAGGTATAGCGGTGACCGATCCATTGCAGATAATTGCAAATGGAATGGTCACTGTTTCCACATCTGAGTTATATGACTTCGTGTCTGCCTACATTCAGAAAGAGCAGGTGGAGCGTATTATCATAGGAAAGCCGACGCAGGTGAATGGACAGCCCAGCGAGAACCTGCAACGTGTGGAGCAGTTTGTCAACCGATGGAGAAAACACTATTCAAAGATCCCCATCGAGTATTATGATGAGCGTTTCACATCCGTGTTGGCGCATCGTGCTATTCTCGAAAGTGGCATCGGCAAGAAAGCCCGTCGCGAGAATAAAGGACTGGTGGACGAGATAAGTGCCACCATCCTTCTTCAGGACTGGATGAATTCCCGGAAATAGGGACTCATTTCAGTTCTTTCGCATGGAGATGGATAACGATTTTAATTATTGATTTTCAAAATATTACAATTATCGAATGATATTACCTATTTATATATACGGGCAACCAGTGCTCCGTAAAGTAGCCGAGGATATACCGGCAGATTATCCAGATTTGAAAGAATTGATTCAGAATATGTTTGAGACGCTCACTGTCTCTGATGGTGTAGGTCTTGCCGCACCTCAGATAGGTAAAGCCATCCGCGTGGTGGTCATTGACCTTGACGTACTGAAAGACGATTTTCCAGAATATAAGAATTTCCACCACGCTTACATCAATGGACATATTCTTGAATATGACGATACCAAGACGGAGATCATGGAGGAGGGATGCTTGAGCATTCCGGGCATCCACGAGAACGTTACCCGTACTACCCGCATCCACGTGATTTATCGGGATGAGGATTTCAAGGAACATGACGAGTGGGTGGAGAGCTATCTTGCGCGTGTGATGCAGCATGAGTTTGACCATCTGGAGGCCACCATGTTTGTGGATAAAATCAGCCCCCTTCGTAAGCAACTCATTCACAACAAGCTCAAGGCTATGATGCAGGGTAAATACCGTTGTGGTTATCGCACGAAGCCTTTGAAAAAATAAATAATGTATGAAAAGGAGACTCCTGATCCTGTTGATGTCAGTGTTCAGTATTTCCGGTTTTGCGCAGTATAATACAGACCGGTTGCTGACAAGTGGAGAAGTGGCTCTCCATTATGAGGATTATGTGCTCTCCATACAGTATTTCAATCAGGTGATAGATCTCAAGCCTTATCTGTATGAGCCATGGCAGTATCGGGGGGTGGCAAAGTATTACCTAGAAGATTTTGTTGGTGCGGAGAAAGATGCCACGGAAGCTATCAAGTTGAATCCTTATATTGACGATATTTATGACCTACGAGCTATAAGCCTTATCAAACAGGAGAAATACCAGCAGGCCATTGATGATTATGGAGCGGCAATAAAGTTGAATCCTGACCAGCGCAACTATTGGTTCAACAGAACTATTTGCCGTATGAATATCAAAGACTATAAGCAAGCACATCTTGATGTGGATACCATTGTCAAGAAATGGAGTAATTTTGCCAATACTTATACCTTGAATGCTGAGATTTATCTGCATGAGAAAGATACCACCGAAGCTGCCAAATGGCTGGACAAAAGTCTTGAACTCGATCCTTATGACGGAAATTCATGGACAACAAGAGCTTATATATCTCTTTCACGCCAGCAATGGAAGGATGCCGATAAATTTCTCTCTAAGGCAATCCACTTAAAGCCAAAGACCGTGGGAAATTATGTCAATCGTGCCATGGCCCGTTATAGTTACAATAATCTGCGAGGAGCCATGTCGGATTATGATACAGCCCTTGATTTGGATCCTAATAACTTCCTTGCGCATTACAACCGTGGGCAACTCAGAATGCAATTGGGTGATGATAATAGAGCCATCTCTGACTTTGACTTCATTATTAAGATGGAACCCAAAAACTTCCTTGCCATCTTCAACAGAGCTCTCCTCAACGACCGCACAGGTAACTTCAAAGAGGCTGTTCGCGATTATACCACAGTGATCAATCAGTTCCCTAACTTTTGGACAGGTCTTTCCTATCGTGCGAGAGCCTATCGTCGCTTAGGGCTCACAGCAAAGGCTGAGCTTGATGAATTCCGCATTTTCCATGCACAGATGGACAAGCATCTCGGCATCCAGCCACGCTGGAGTAAGAACAAGCGAAAGGCGGTGAGGAAGAGAAGTGAAATCGATCCAGAGAAATACAATCAACTTGTAGAGGCCGATGATAACGAGGTTGAGCACGAGTACAAGAGCGCTTACCGTGGACAGATACAGAATAGGGTAGTTGAGGTGGCTTTTATGCCGATGTATGAATTGTCGTATATCCAATACAACAATGGGGTAAAATCGTATCAGGCTTTTGACCGTGACGTAGAAGACTTTAATACACATCAAAGACCACAGCAAAAGATATATGTAACGTGTAATCCTGCACAACTGACAGAGGCACAGTCGAAGATTTACTTTGCTCAGATAGACACGTTCTCATCATCGATTGCGTCGGCGAAAGATTTGAGCAAAATAAAGGGAACTCTCCTTCTGCGTTCCGTTGCTTATTGTGTAGTGCAAAACTATGATGCAGCCATCAACGATCTCTCTGCTTATCTTCAGATAGACAGCACCTCTGTCATGGGATATTGGGAAAGAGCTGTATGTCAGACGATGATGAATAATTTCAATGCCTCTAATGGAGTCGACGTAAAACTCAAGATGATGAAGGCAAAGGATGATCTGGACAATGCTATCAGATTGAATCCAAAAAATGCCTACTTGTTCTTCGATAGAGGAAATATTCATGCTTCCCAGAAAGAATATACAAATGCCATTGATGACTACAATAAGGCTCTGCAATTGGATGCCAACCTTGCTGAGGCTTATTATAACCGGGGCATTGCTTATTGTAAGAATGGTAGCAAGACTGATGGTATTCGTGATTTAAGCCGTGCTGGAGAATTGGGTCTTTATGATGCTTATAGTGTTATTAAGCAGTTCAATAAACCAAAGAATCCATAAAAAAAGCCTTCAAGTCAGTTTCCTATTCTTGCTTCTTTAGAGTAATATCATCATTGGTGATGTTCTCTGCTACTTTTCTCTTCGCAAAGTGTTTGCCGAAGTTCCAGGTAACGTTGATGGTAATGTTGTTTACATACCTTTTACTTTCACTTCGTTGCTGCATGTTGCGGAATTGGTATTCTGTATGAGTGTTCTCAAAGTAAGTGAGTGAATTCATGAAGTCGAGTCCTAATTCCAGTTTGTCTTTGAAAAAGTTCTTTTGGATAGAGATATATGCGGATGGATTTTTATGATTTATTGTATTCAGGCTTAATGTCTTCGGGCGGTATTTTCCAGTAACCGAGTACATCCATCCTTTAGTACTGAGATAGCTGAAGTTAAGAGTCGTTGAATATCCGAATCCTTTAGTTGGAATTATAAGCGCTTGGCTTTCAAACTCTGACTTTATAGCGTAGTTTCTATAGTCTCCACTCAATGATAAGGAAAGGTTCATCCTGTTTTTACAGAAGCGTTGCATATAGTTTACAGAGAGTGACGCATAGTTGCTGGTGCCAATGTTCTCATAGGTTGTTAGGTCATAGTTCGACTTATCATTATATATCTGGCTTATAATATTTGCTGCATATTCATAGTTTGCAGCTGTTGTCAGATAGGCTCTTCCTATTTGCTTGCTATAGGTCAGGCTGAAAGCATCGCTGTGTTGCGCTTTTAAATCTTTATTTCCCACAATATGTTGATAGGCTGATATATATAAGGTATCTGTATTCAAATAGTCTATACTTGGGCGTAAGATGCGCCGCTCATAGTTGGCAGCAAGGCTGCCTGCTTTTCCAAGATTGTAGTTGAGCCTTAGCAAAGGCTGGAAACTGTAAGCCCGTTTCGGTCCTTGGTCGTCAGTTTCTCCCTTTAATATCAGATAGGATGAAAAAGCCTTGGAGTAGGAATGGTAATCCGTCAGATACAGTTGTTGGGTAGAATAGGACAAAGTGCCGAGTGTATGTGCGATGTTTTGTCTGAAGACATTTTTGAACCCAAAGGTAATATCATTTTTCCCCAAGAACTTCACATCATCATTTTCAGATACTATCTCTCCAGTGTATTCCCTCATGGCAGACTTGTAATTTAATTGTGGAGTATCTGCATAGTCATTGGTATATTTGTAATAGAGGAAACTGCCTTTCATCAGAAGACGGTTTTTGTCGTTAAACTTATAGCTGGCATTGGCATAGCTGTCATATTCGTGAATCTTTTCATCATACTTTCGTTGATAGCTACTGCCGTCGAAATCGTTCACATTTTCAGTATATTTCCCCGGATTATTACTGTGCACGAACTTCAATGTAAGGCTGAATTTCTTTGTAGGGAAGTAGCTTGCTTTCAACATCTCTAATTCTTGTTTTGCTTTGTTCATCCTGTTTGTTGATAGAATCTGTTCAGGTTG